>Ga0209348_1000352_pt1 | contig 25216 bp, 27 predicted proteins | sample ETNvirenome_2_30_FD_184065 | JGI IMG/M metagenome (GOLD analysis project Ga0209348, IMG submission 184065) | Marine viral communities from the Pacific Ocean - ETNP_2_30 (SPAdes) (version 2) | ecosystem: Environmental > Aquatic > Marine > Oceanic | place: Pacific Ocean | collected 2013-06-22
TTTTTAAGAAATGCTACATTATCTGTTCTAGACGTATTGAATAGAAAAATCATAATTGATTTAGTAAGAGGAGACAAAGTAGAAAAACACGAAATTCCATTTTTCTATAACTTTGCTGGAAACCAAGGGTTTATGCAAGACTTTTTTATCGATTTACCAGAAGACTGTAAATATCCAACCCTAGCTGAAGGAAATTACGAGATTGTTCCTAGAGGAATTGTAACTCTTAAAACGTTTTCTATAAAATCTTCAGATATTACTAATAAGTTTGTAAGAGGAACCTTTACTCAAGAGGAAAGAAACAAGAACAATCAAAAGGAAATGAAGGCTTTTTCCTCTAGACTATATAGCCTACCTATGGATTTAAATTTTGATGTAAAAATTATAACAGATAACTTAAATAAAACTTTTAAAATAACTGAAAAAATATTTGATTTTTACTATAAAAACGAAGTAGTGTATTTTCAATATAGAGGAATTAGAATACCGGGTCAAATTAAATTTCCAGAGACTATGACTAATGATAAAAAGTATGCGTTTAATTATAATGACGATACTTATGTCAATACTTCTTTCTCTATCTCAATGGAAACATACTTTCCTAGCTTTGATGATAGTGCAACTATGTATAAAGGAAACGTTATTAGACAGTTTGGAGTTACTAAAAAAATACAAGATAGTGGTACAACGATCAGCGATGCTTGGATAGATCCTGATTTTCCACCAGCTGAATAAATAATAAAAATAAAGTATATTAGATGATTTTAAATGCTAGAAATAACGGCTTTGCTTTCTTTTTTCCTCCTGACTTTTTTGCAGAAAAAGTTAAAGAAAAATATAAGAAATATTACCAAAGTCTTATTTTACCATATGATACTATTGAAGATTTCATGTCTTCAACTATTCAGCAAATAGAATTTCCGGGATGGAACATGCAACTTGCTCAACAGACTAGAACTAGAGGTAAGAAACAAGAATATAAAAACTCAGTTCCTGTTGAAGATCTGTTCACTCGAGAGTTTACTTTAACTTTTAAAATGGCTGATGCTTTTTTAAACTATTGGATATTTGTAGACAATTCTTTGAACTATATAGATTTTGCAAATAGAGAACCTACCTTTTCACCTATGAGACTTTCTCTCTTGAGTAATGAAGGATACTTAGTTTCATCAATAGTGTTCAATAGGCCAATCCTATATGGACAAGACGGGATAAAATTATCTTATAGCTCAGTTACTCCTGAGTTTAGAACGTTTACTGCTAAATTTAAATACTTAGACTTTGATCTTAATATAGATTTTGATTAATTAATATATACTATAATAGTATTATCTTTAAAGTCTATAGAAACTTCTCCTATTTCAAATCCGTCGATTAATTTAAAAGGCTCTCTTTCTTCATCACCATAATATGTAGTTCCACCTAAATTATCTTCTACAGTTATAGTCCATTCTCCGCCCTTAGATTTATCTTTAGAATCAAACTCTATTTCAAATTCTTCTAAATCTTCGTCAGGGTCTTCTCCAAGAGAATTTGTAGGAAGGTCTTCTACTGCTATATATCCATATACTCGATCTACTATAACACTCATCGAATGAATACCATATCTTGCCTCCTTTATTTCTAGACTCCAGTCTACATTTATTTTTCCTCCGTAAGAAGATCTATGTTCTGTGGTTTTCTCTACACCTAGGTCAAACCGAGCCAGTGAAATTAAATCTTCATCTGGCTTTGGAAAATAATCAGGGTGCATTTGTTTGATCCCGTCTATTTCTATATCCAGGTTTCTTTCTATCTTTGATGTATACGGTCCAATTATCATATCTATATAATACTAAATTATTCTAAATTATTTCCCTTCTGCTTCTCCTTCTTTCTTTTCTCCTTCTTTCTCTCCTTCTTTTTCTTCAGAGGCTGCTAATTCAACCGTAACTGCAACCGAAGGAATTATTGCCCCTGTAGATGTTGTCCAAACTTGATTCTGAATCTCCGAAGCTAATAGATTTACCTCAGTATCAAAGTTAACAGTTGCTCCTGATACAAAGGAAGTTAGAGGAATAGTAGCAGGATTAGGGTTTCCTTCCGAATCATTAACAGTCCAGTCAGAGTTTCCTGATTTCTTTAATGAGGCATCCGCAATAACAGTAGAAGTCCACGTTGCAGTATTGAATACTGCAGTCTTAAGTTCTGCAGTTGCTATTCTAGCTCCTCCTGCAGTTACTGCATCTAACTCAAATTTCTTTAGAGATACTTCCTTATCTTTAGATTTAACCTGTACATCATATTTTTTACTATCTTCAGCGTCTTGGACAAATTTAACTTCTAATTTTCCAGTCATATACGGATATCTTTGAATGTAATCTGCCCTAAGAGAGAAGCTTGCCTTTTCTGGAGCGGCTGCCTTTCCTCCTTCCCCAACATTATGATTCCATCCAATTGCAAATCCAAATAAGTTTGTACAAGCCTTTTCGTTCTCCCATATTCCATCATCCGATACATCCTCTTCAGTTATAGTATGAACAAATCCATGGCAAAAAATTCCGTTATTGGCTACATTAGCCCAATCAGCCGCGGTTGCACCGGTGCCCCAGTGCCCCTTTGTAGCAATAGCCTTACCGTCTGTGGCTGCTGCTGCTGTACAATTAGTTCCATGAAAGCCTGATGCTACTTGATATGCACTTTTTTCTACTCCCTCTCCTGATTCTAGATATCCAGTCATACATAGCTCTATCATATCTCCAGCTCTAACCTTAACGGGCATAGGTATAAGAATATTCATTCCAAATCCATCAGCAGTTGCAGTCAAAATACCGGGACCAGTTGTTGCGATCATTGCAGCAGTGCTGTCACTAGCCAAATCGTTCCACCCATTTGAAGCTTTACTAGGATTCCCGACTCCAATTAGAAAATTTCCACTAGTCTCCCATGGCGGAGCTTCTCCTTGCTTCCATGCCCACATCAACGATGTATGCATAATATTAACCTTCCTAGGTCCTAGTTCTACGTCTCCAGCTCCACCTCCTGATGATGCTATAGTTACTTCTGTAGCGCTATTTCTGGTTAATGTTATATTACTACCAGCAGTCAGCTGTACTACTGAATTATCTGTTCCCGATCCGGAAGTTAAGTTTAAGTCAACATTACTACCATCTTGGGTGGCATTTAAATCATAAGTTTCTCCTCCTCCAACTCCATTGTATGATACAGTCACATTTACTTTGCTATTTACTGAGTCGTCTGCAACAGATAAATGAATATCAGATCCTTCAATAAAATTGATAGTATCTCTAGATCCTATTAGAGCGCCATTTCTCTGTACTTTTACTATTGAAGATGCATCTGCACTTAATGTATTTGCAACATCATTATAAGTCCACGATACAGTAGAAGTATTTTGAACTAAAGCTGCTACTCTATCGTCTACTTTTTCGTCTTTATAATAAAAGTTGACGGCTCCTTGGGCTAAATCATCTGTAGTGAACGGAGCAAGGGTAACAGTAGGCGTCAATGTATTAGCTATATCGTTATATACAAAACTAATGCCAGTTCCATTTTGCATCATTGCCGCTACTGCATCTTGCGCAGCCTCATTCGTAAAATAGAGATTAGTAGATCCTTCAGTTAAATCGTCGGTGTTAAATGGAGAGAGGCTGACTACTCCCTGTAAAGTGTTTGCAGCATCATCATATGTCCATGTTAATCCCGTACCGTTTATGATTAATTGAGCTACTCTATCGTCTACTTTTTCATTTGTAAAATAGAGATTAGTAGATCCTTCAGTTAAATCATCTGTAGTGAATGGGGCAAGAGTAACGTTTCCAGTAAAAGTATTACTAGGATCGTCATAAGTCCAATTTATACCTATTCCATTTTGTATAAGAGAAGCTATTCTATCGTCTACTCTTTCATTTGTAAAATATAGATTGGTTAATCCTTCAGGTACATCATCTGTTGTTAATGCAAGCGACGTTGCATTCTGGAATGTAAGCTGTCCAGCTCCATTTGTCGCAAGAACTTGATTAGGGGTTCCATCTGAAGTTGGAAATCGGTATCCATGTGGTGATCCCATTGGTGCTTGAACGGATATCCCTTCTGAAATTACTAGGCCATATACTTGTAACTGGTTATATTCTTTGGTAATTGACATCTATTATTCGATTCTTTTAGTTATTTATTAAAAGAATTAGCAATTATATTTTCCAAATAGATATAGAAGCTTAATAAATACGGTTAAAAACTAAACTTGATTTAAGGTATCGGCCAATATGCACTGTGGTCTTTGATTCGATATTTAAGAATCATTCTTAAGGTACCAGTAGTAGCTCCTGAATTTGTAGTAAAATCAGTACCGGTGTTAGTAGTAATTTGTACCGAGCTATTTATATCTGCTTCTGTTACGTGCCTCCAGTTATAGTCAACATTTCCTTCAATATATTGTTGTAAAAAGTCGGCGCTTGCCTCCATGTCGTCCTTTACAATATACGCAATAAGGCGACTGCCTGCTCCTGGTATCTTTAATTCTACTCTTGTGCTAACGGTAGGAGCAACATAAGTATCCCCCGTAAAGTCATATAAGAAAGTAATTTCTTCAAATATGTAAGATTTATTTGCACCTGGAGCAGGTAACACTGTAATCGGTGAGGATCCAAATGATGTAATTTGAGCAGTATTTAAAGTCTGATCCAGAGTTTGATATGATTCTCCTCCTTGAGCTGTCTCCCATACGTTCAATGATGAATTATATATTAGAGTGTCTCCATCAACTGGGCCTGGTGAGCTACATTGAACTGGTACTCCACATATCTCTAAGTTAGAAGCTGCACTAGTAGATATAATTATTACTTTTACGTTTTGATTATCAGAAGTAAATGTAATATCTACAGTATTTGAAGTGTATGCATCTACATATGCTTGTATTAATTCGTTAGTATCTAAATCTACTAGTTGTACATGGACATCCGTTGTTCCTAAATTATGAGTAACTGTTTCAGAAATATTTGCTGTAAAATCAACAATAGCAACATAGGATGCTCCTGCTCCACTACCACCGCCAGAACCTGTTGGGGGCTGCCATGTTGCATTACCTAAGGCATCGCATGTAAGAACATATCCAGTACTTTGATTTCCATCTACGTACCTTAAAAAACCATTATTAGTATTATCACCAATAATACATTTTCCTGTAGGTATAAAAGTAGCGTCGTTTCCGCTTCTAGACCATACATGGTCAGTTAATATATCAAAAATATCTCCATTTACATCAGTATAGTACAGTGTATTATTACTTGGAACAAATACGTTTTCTAAACCTAGTGGACCTGACCATACTGATCCACTACCTAAAGGAACAGTAGGAGCAATCGCAGGGCTTCCGTATAATACATCTAAGATTAATTGACTAATCGAGCTATTTAAAGTAGTGAGACTAACCCATCCTCTTCCGTCTAGATATCCAATAAAGTCTTCTCCAAATTGAGGTTTTTGATTTTGAACTCCAGTGTATATAACTTCTCCCGGAACTCCAACGTCTGGCCAATCATTAAAGTCTGTAAATCTGTGCCTCTTTGATTCTGATACTTTTACTAAAAGCTCCTGTCCTTCCGCTCTACCTAAAGAGTCTATTGTAAATGTAGGAATATTGTCTAGTTTAAGAGAAAGTTTATCTGATATATTGACGTGTTCAAAATTACCAGTTGTAATGTTGGCAGAATTTAAAGTCTCGTCGTATTTTATATTCTTTAAAAATTCTAACGTCGCTGCTGATAAATCTTTAAAGTTTATGTTTGTAACGTCTACTATTGCAGTCAGGCTAGAATTACTTAATTTTCTTATACCTTCTAGTTTCTTATAAATTGGCATTTATTGTCCATATTTTTATTTATTTATTAAGATTATAGTGCATAAGATTTATGTTATCACTAACACTAGTCTATTTCTATAAATTAAAAAATGCTGTATCTTTATCTATCGTGGCAGATACCTTAAACTTACCATTAGCAACGATACACTTTCTAACATCTGCATCTATCTTGCTCTCTATTTTATTGTCAATATAACTGGAAACGATATCATTTCCACCGCCATGATAAGTACAGTCTAATACTTTAGAGTTTTTAATGTAGTTGGAGGTAAGAATATCACACTCTTCTAGTTTAGAGTTTTTGATTGTACAATTTTCAAATAGACAATTTTTAGCGTCGGCATTGATTTGACAGTTATAGAACTCAACTCCTTCAATTATTATATTTTGGTCTATAATTGCGTCTTTTACTTGAAACACTTTTCTTTCATTATCGTAATTTATTAGTGCCTCTTCAACTTTTCCAAACACTACAAGTTTAAATAGTTTTTCTCTAATATTATTAAAGTTTGAATCTATTCTATATTCACTTTCGCTTAGATCATAATAAACCTTTACTTTAGGATACTTTACTTTAAATTTAGAATAGTTTTTAGTTGAATCTACAGATTCTCTGTATTCTTCTACTATTTTTTCTATTTTTCTCTTTTCAGTTATATCGTATTCGTAATTGTTACTTAAGGTTTCGTTAAGTCTTTTTATCACCAAGTCTATTGTTTCTTTTGCTTCTCTCTTTTTCTTGTGGTAATCTTTTCCTCCGATATAATTTATCTGAAGATATCCTTCATTTAACTTAGAGAAATCGTGGCCAAAAAACTCAGAACTAGGAAAATTAAAAACGGTAGGGTCCATGTTCTCTACTACTTTAGAGGTCATGAATGTTGAATAAGGATTTTTAGCACTTATGTAGAGGTGTTGATCATAATATAGTTTTTGCCTTTCGTTATTTTCGGTATTCCACATATCTAATAGAATGCTTTCGTCTAACCCAATCAGGTACTTAAATTTATTTAAGTTGTTTAGTTTTACACTATTAGAACTATCCTCATTTATTTGAATGTTTACCTTCATTTCACATCTGTCACAAGTAAACCCGAAATATTCTACAAGGTTCATCGTCTTTAGCATACAGTGAATTCCGTCTTCATATTTCATAAACCCAGTCTCAAATACAAAAGTTTTTGAAAACTCAGAATACTTATTAGAAAGTTTATATAAAGAATCACTTGCTTTAAAAGACTCATCAACTCCTTTGAACCATTTTACTTTTTTACCTAAATTCTTAGAAAGTTTTGACGCCAGGTCTCTTCGTCTAATTGGAGATCTAAATTCAAAAGTAAACGATAACCTAGAATTTCTTGTATTTTCATCAATATATCCCATACTAGTATATAATATGTTTATTTTATTTATCTTAATTAACTAACATTTTAATAATCGAAATTAGATATTCTCAGTATAAATAATATAAATAGTAAAACTCACAATGGCATCGACACTAGGAAAATATAAAATATTAAGAAGTTTAAACGTCCAGGTTGAAAGTATCATTCTAGATACAATCAACTACTTGACTAAAAGATTCAATCAAAGTAAATCTGTATTTACAGCGGCTTCTCCTTTCGGGCAGATATTAATAGTTTTAGAAAACTTAACACAGTTGGTATTCTATTACATAGAAGACTCTATAACGGAATTAAACATTAATGAGGCAACTCGGCTAACATCAATATATTCTTTAGCCTCGTTAGCAGGCCATAATCCTTCAAGAGCTATGTCTGCAACTGGAGAAATATCTTTAAAAATAACAGACGATGTAACTGAATTACCCGTCGACTTTGTCATAATACCAAATTTAACTAGATTAGCGTGCGAATCAAATGGTTTAGTCTATATTTTAGATCTTCCGCAAGATGAAATAAAATTCTCTTTGAAGGGAGAAGATGACGGGATAAAGCTTCCAATTAGACAGGGAATACTTGAAACTCAAACTGTAATATCAAAAGGAAAAGAGATAGAAAGTTTTTCTATTGGAAGTCCTCAAAACTTTTTTATAGACAACTTTTTTGTAAATGTCTATGTAAATGGAGAAAAATGGAAAAAATATGATTCAATTTTAGATATCCCAAGAAATAGCAAAGGATTTATTGCTAGAACAGGAATAACAACCGGGCTAGACATATATTTTGGAAACGGAGCATTTGGTCAAATCCCTAGACAAGGATCAGAGGTAGTTGTTGAATATCTAGTAAATGAAGGACCTAGAGGAAATATTAGAACAACCGATACCTCTAAGATAAGATTTAAATTCGAAGACACAGGATTTACAATACTAGGAGATGAGATAGAATTGAATGAATTTATCGACATTGATTCAACTCAAGCACCTTTCTTTGGAGTTAATCCTGAAGATTCTGAGCTTACTAGATTAATTGCTCCTAAAACATCTAAGAGCTATGCTTTAGTTAATGCTGATCATTATGAAATAGTATTAAGAAAACTTAAAATGTTTTCTCTAATTGACGTATATCTAGATGAATTAGACGATAGAATGTTGAATCTTTTTTTAATTCCAGATATTAGAAAATCATTCACAGTGTCTCAAGACTATTTTGGAGCAGATTTAAATATATTTGCCTTAGGAGATTATCAAAAGTCTCAGTTGTTAAGATATATTGAAAAATCTGGAACTAAGCTAATATCAACAGATGTTAAAATAGTTGATCCAGTAGTAACTAAATATGTAATAAATTTAACTATTATAGCGTTTGACGATGTTTCCCCAGAAATAATAAAAAAGGATATTCAAGTAGGAATAGCTAATTATTTCATACAAAACACTAGAAGAAAAAGATTACCTAAGAGTGATTTAATTAAGATAATAGAAGAGGTTAATGGAGTAGACTCAGTAGCAGTAACCATAATTGGAGAAAAGAATGAGACCTCTAAAACAATTAATCAAAATGCTAAAACAATTGGGCTCGACGAATTTAATGATATAATTATAGAAAAAGGAGAACTTCCTCTTATCAGGGGAGGATTCAAAGATCGATATGGAAATTCATATGCAGAAGGATTATCTAACGATTCCTTAGGAGCAGTTAACATTAAGATTAGTGATATTGTTCCTAGGCCACTAGTATAAAAACATTATAATAAAATGACTAAAGATAGCATATACCGAAAAATATACGAACGTAGAGAAAAAAGAATGCACCAAGGATATGACTACAAGGATAAGATTATGAAAAACACCTTATCTGGACAAATGTTTAATATCAATATACCTCTAGATACGTTCATAAAGCATCTAAATGATGTAGTATATCGATGGGTAGACACGGTAAAACAAATAAAAATTTGGGCAAACCCTGCAGTAGATAAACACGAAAATAAAATACATTAATGTCAAAAGGCAAACTAAATAAGGAGACTAGAAAGGATCTTAAAAACGAAATAGAATCTCTACTTAGCAATATCAGTTCAGAACCAGTTGAAGATTTATTAATAGATAACGACCTTTCAAACGAACTTCAGAGAGAAAGTAAACATGACTTTGAGGAAATGAGTGATAAGTTTACTCAAAAGGCTAAAAATATTACTGACTCTCTTTTTAAAAATTTTGTCGATATTGGAATCTTCGAGAAAAATGATTATGCTAGACATAAGAAAGAACTAGATACAATAAACATATCAAACCTGTTTTTTCAACTAAAGACTCTTAAAATAACAGTGATGAAGATAATGGAAGAGATTTCTGCGGGAAATACTCATCCTCGATTGTTAGAAGTAATGGGACAGTTGCAAGACAAGATGGCAAATATTACAAAGATGCAGGCTAACTACATTCTGTTTTTAGAAGATACTTATAAAAAATTAAATGACGAGTATCCTGTAAATCCAGATGATTCTAAAGTTCCATCCAAAGATTCTGAAGGAAAGTTCTTTATCTCAATAGGAACCAAGAACGTTATAGAAAATCTACCTGAACCTTCAGATTCTAGTGTAAAAGTAAAGTCTTCCGATGACTTAGTCAATCCAGGCAATAAAATAAATCTAATGAAAGATAAGAATATTGAAATTATTGAGGATGAAGATAAGGGAGATGACTTTATTGACTTAACTGAAATAATATAATTATGAAGGATATAATGTCAAATACTGGCGGTTTTTCGTCGATAAAGGTATCTTCAATCGGAGGAGATTCAAAGGACAATAGCTACATCTGGTCGACTGAAAAAATAGATAAACTGGTAGAAGATATCAACAGTGGAAGGTCAGACATAAGAAGCTTAAGTAACTCTCCATTCAAAGACAACGACATAAATCTTAGGCGAGAAAATTTACCTTTTGAATATACTCCTCAAGAAATGGAAGAGCTTTCTAAATGCAAGGCTGACATTCTATATTTTGTGAATAATTATTGTCAAATTCAAACAAATAATGGAAGACAACTTGTCAATAACATAGGTGGATTAAGAGACTATCAAGATCAAATACTAGAGACATTCAAGGTTTCAAAGCTAAATATAGTAATGGCAAGTAGACAGGTTGGTAAGACAGTAACCTCTTCTCTTTTCATGCTATGGTATTTAATATTTCACTCCGATAAAACAGCTCTTTGTGTTGCTGATAACTTTACAACAACTAAAGAGTTAATCGATAAGTTTAAAATATCTCTAGAAGGACTTCCTTTTTTCATGAAGCCTGGTATAAATGTGATAAACCAAAGCCAGGTTCAATTTGATTCAAATAGCAGACTAGTAGGTCGAACTACCACTAAAAAGTCTGGTATTGGTCTTACTGTAAACTTGTTATACATAGATGAGTTTGCCCACATCAATGACGCTAATCTTGATGAATTTTATAGAGCAATATTTCCAACAGTAACCGCCGATCCAAACGGTAAAATTATAATTACGTCTACGCCAAACGGTAAAAATAAATTTTGGGAAATATGGAAAGACGCAGTAGACGGAAACTCTAGCTATGTTCCTCTAAGAGTAGACTGGTGGCAAGTCGGAGGAAGATCTGACGACTGGAAAGAGAGAACCATTGCTGACCTAGGTTCCATCGAAGCGTTCAATCAAGAATACGGACTCCAGTTCTTTTCTTCTGATAAGTTGTTATTAAATTCTAAAGACCTTAAAAAACTAGATAATATAAAAACAGAATATCAAAATCCTAATCTTATATTAGACGAAGATTTAAACTATTTAAATGAATATCTATTTTTTCACAAAGGATATCTTAATAAGACCGTTCATGATTTTAAGAGTGATGATAGTAATTTTATATTCAGCATAGATACGGCAGATGGAATAGGCGGAGACTATTCAGTTCTCAATATCTATAAAGTAGTTTCTCTTCCAATATCTGAATTAATTAAGAAAAAAGAGATAGTGAAGTCTGAATTAGACACAGTATCTCTAGTTCAAATAGGATATTTAAGATCTAATCAAATAGACATAAACGAGTTTGCAACTGCGTGTGAGCACATAATATACGACATATTCAACACCGACCAAACCAGAATAGTATTAGAATTAAATCATAAAGGAGACATAATATTGAATAGATTCCGAGAAAATGAAAAATATTGGGGAGGTCAAATAGTTCAAACTAAACATACGCAAGCGGCAGTTAATTTCAAACCTGGACTCAGATTAGGTCCTTCTAATAAGATAAAATATTGTGAAAAGTTTAGATATTTAGTAACTATTAACCGAATAATACCTAATGATTACACTACTATTATGGAATTAATGTCGTTTGGTAAATCAAAGGGAGGAATATATCGAGGTCAGAATGGAAATGACGATTTAGCCATGACTTCGGTAAATATATCGTCACTTTTTGACTCTTCTCAATTCTGGGACGTCGGTATTGAAACATTTGAGAGACAAGATCAAGAATATGTAAAAGATTTAGAAGAAAAGATATTTAATATTCATAGTAATAGATCTAAATCTGCATTTGATTACGATGAATTAAAAAGATTAAACGATAATCCTTTAGGAAAATCTAACAAGAAAAAGGGCCCAACAAATGTGTTTGATTTAGAGACATTAGACAGAATTAGAAAAATAAATGACAAATTTTTTAAATCCTAATTAAACTTTTTAGTATATTAGTAGTATAAAGACATATCTATGCGAAAATTACACTTCACAGGCGAAATAACTCTAGATCAAATATTTCAAGACTATAAAATGGAAATATATGATAATATTTTGTTGACAATTCAAGATAACTACAAAAAAGATGAAATATCTGAGATAAATGTGGTAAATATAACTATCAATGGCAAAGAACATGTTTGGAATCTAACAAAAGACAAGATTGTTACTCTCCTAAACCGCTGTATTGACTTTTATAAGAGTCCAGACCTTGAACAATATGAAAAATGTCAAATATGCCTAGATATAATAAATAACCTAACCAATAACAAAAAACAACAAGTATACTAATATGGGATTTGAAACTACTAACAAAATAATTAACGAAAGAATTAACGAAATATCACACAAACTAGTAAATAAGACGATTACAGAAAGAGAAAGAAACGAATTAGCTGAATTAATATATCCTAAGCTAAGATATTATATTTGGCAATATTGCAAAAACAACGAGGATACAGACGAGGCATTACAATGGACTCTAAAAAAGATATTTAATAATATTCCTAAATTTAATATCGAAAAAGGAAGATTTACCACTTGGATTTATACAATAGCTAGAAATGAGACTCTATTCTTCCTATATCAGAAAAAAAGAAGCCCAATTGCCAATTTAACTACTCTATATGGTAAAAAATCATCAGAAGGAGGCAAATCAAATGACTCAAGTTGGTTAGAAAAAGATGGAAATCACTATATCGACGTATTTCATGAAGGAGAGCATGAGTTTGATAGGTTATATAATATGACGATTAGTGAAATTCATGAAATAAAAGACGAGTTACTGAGAAACATAGCGGTAGATAAAATGCTAAAGAGGGAAAAGGTGAAAAACATAGCAATTAAATATAATATAAACGAAAATACCGTAAAAACAAAGTTAAGAAAAGTAAGGATAGACATAAAGGAGAAAGTATTAGATAGAGACCCTACTTTTAAAGAAACACTAAATCACATGTTTAATATATGAATATACTAGAACACATAAATCCTAAAAAAGTTTTTAATTCTCTTAAAAATTGCTTGACTGAATTAAAATATAATAGAAACTTTAATAAAATAGTCAGAGAACTAGAATCTGACGGCTCCCTAGAAAAAATGGGACTAAACCTCAGAAAAAACAGGCTATATTTTGGAGTAGATCTTAATCCTGAGCTTCTTTTATACGGAGAATCATCTCAAGAAACGGTTGAAATGAAGTTTGTTCAAGAAAAAATGCTTAAATACACAGAATTTCTAAAAAAAGAAGGAATTTTAGACTCTATTACTGCAGATTATGATAGAATACAAAACGTAGACTATTATGGTTATGTCATTGAAATAAAATTTGCCTTTAGAGAGTATTCTTTTAGAAAACTAGCATATAATATCATGTACTTTGTCATGTTAGCTGCAATTCCTGCAGCGGCTTTAGTATATTACAATATGCAAAATAGCATTTAATATCAAAAACTGTTACATTAATCTAAGTATAAATAATATAAAGAGATTAAGTTAAGTTTTAATTAAAAAAAATCAACTTAAAATGAAAGAATTTATTAAAAATTGGTCTTGGCAAGTTTTGGCAATACTATTTTTTTTATTGTTTATGGGAAGGGGATGTACCGGTAAAAAAGTAGCAAAAACCAATAAATTAATCGAAGAAAACCACGTTCAACTAACAAATACTGTAGATTCATTAACTAATAGAATAACTACGCTTGAAAAAACTTCTATTTCGTCTAAAGAAGCAAGAGATATAATGGAAAGTGTGATGTTAGACTATTTAATATATGAAGACGATTTAGATAAAGGAAAAACCAGCCTATCTGAAATTAAAAATAAGATAGAGCAAAATGATTAGTAGGTTAAGAAAGATAATTTCTTGGCTTGGAGATAATCGAAACACCTTAATTAGAAATTCTTTTCTAATTCCAATACTCCTAGTCGTAATCATGTCAATAAGCCACGTGGTTAGTTGGTATGATTTAGGTAATCCTTTAAGCTGGGCAATATATCTATCAGTTGCGGTAGAATTCTTTGCACTCGCTTGTGTTTCAGCCGCTTCCATCAAAATAAGTAAGGGATCTATATGGTTTCTGTTTATAATGGTTACCCTAGTTCAAATAGTTGGTAATATCTACTTTGGATATAAAGAGATTATAGTAACTAGCGAAGCATTTGCCTCTTGGGTAGAGCTTATTTCCCCGTTATTTTTAGATTGGGAAATAGTAGATCATCGAAGATTTTTAGCAGCAATACAGGGAGGAACTCTTCCAATAATGTCTCTTACTGCTCTTCACTTCTACATTCAATTCACTGAAAATTTACAAAAGAAAGAAGACTCTAAAGCTGATCTTCCAAAAGAAGAGAGCACTAAAGAGCAATCAATCAGCGATATAAAAAAGGAAATGGAAGAAAAGTTTCCGACTACTTCTACCGACTCAAAAAAAAAGTAGAAAGAGTTGAGGAGGATTCCGAAATAGGATTAGACGCCTTAGTAGAAATACTAGAAGAGGAAGAAAAAGAGAAAGAAGAGAAGAAGCCTGAAGGGAGAGTCAGTAAAGACCAGCAATTCTTAATGGACAACGGAATTATTGGATCTAAAGAAGGATCTAAAGAGCCATTGATTCAACAGGCACTAAACCACTGGTTAATAACCAAAGGAGTGTATGATGGAGTTCCACAAAAAGAAGTATTAGATCACTTTAGAAAGTATAAAGCTAGTTTATCATCCAGAGTAGATAAAAAAGACGAAAAGAATTATCCTGGGTAAATAAATAAACAAAAGAATTGATTCTAATATGCCAACTTACGTAACAACAAATTCAAAAATACCTAAAATTAAGGATATTTGTGAAGATTGTGGAGATCATAGCGCGATTCTACAATTAACAGACAGCAAAGAATTTGGAATATTTGAGCACGGGTCTGGATCCCAAATAGGATCTCTAGATGCGTCTGATTTTGCTTCACCGGTAGATGGTCACACATGTACTCATCTTCATATAGCTGTAAATCAAGGAGAAGTAGAGCTATTTAATAATGGAGTAACTAATGTTGGATCTCCAGGAGTATTGGAAGAGGGAAAACTTTATGTCAGAGGAATAATGATAAAAATAGATTATCCTAAATTAGACACAAACGGTGAGGAAATAGATATAAAAGATAAAAATGTAGAGCTATGGATCGAAGATGTCGCATCACAGCAGTATAAGAAACATCCTATGCACAATCTATTTACTTTAATTACAAATCCTAAATCTAATGACCCAGATCAGCTGATAAATAAGATAAAGATAGTAAATCCTAATTCTCTATTTGAAGTGAAGGTAAATGGATTAATTACTTTTGGAAAAGCAGAAAAATAAATTATATATAATATGTTAGATTTAGCAACCGAATTAATAGAGATAACCCATGGAAGAGACTACAACGTTAAGCCTTTAACTGTTGGAAGTACCACTGGAAATAGACAATATGTCTCTAATCAAATAACAATCAGTGGGAATAAAATAGGAAGAGGAGAAGGCCCGATAGTAGAGATAGATATTGTAGTAATACCATCAGGAGCATTTAACATTGAAATATGGGCTCAAGATATGGATCTGACTCAACCTGGAATAATATATTCAACTAAAAGATTTGACCCGACCGCCGCAGATTTCTGTGGAACTACTATACTAAAAGACTTTTACTTTAGACAGTTAAAGTGGTTAGATAAGGAAGGTTTAGAATTAGATGAGATAGAAGAGCCTAAAGTTATTGGAAAGAGATTACATACAGTTCCATTTCAATATGACGTTCACGTCACTTAATATAATCTAAATATGAAAGATAAAGATCATATATTTGAAAATAGCGCGCTTGGTCACTTTCAAAATCGTGACTACATGCGAGGTATGCCGTATTATGGTCAAAAAGGAGACTTTAATTTTACAGTAGGTCGAAGTAAGTTTACCCCAGGTGTTTCTATAAAGCAGGTTCCACTTAGTGATATGTCTAGACATGGAGATCCAGGAATAAGTGAATTTGACCAAAATGTAAATAAGATAAGACACTGGTATCAGCCAGGAGACCTAGTTCGTGGAGTCTTGGTTAATTCTCAACTTAAGTCTGAAAATGGTAAGGTTATAATCGGTAGATTAAAAAACGTAAAAGTAGACAGAAGAAATCATACTATTCAAATATTTGTAATTGATCCGCAAACTAGAAAAGTTCAGGAGATTTATGTAGATACTATGGAGAGAATATTCGAGTCTAGTAATAGAGCATTGTCTTTTTCTGAATTCTTAAAATCTTAAGCCTATTTATTTACTTCTTAAAAATTTTTAAAGCAAGACAATAGCTTCTAAAACTATTGTCTTTTTTCGTATATAAAATAAAAAAACATATATTAAGTATGGCAAAACGTAAAAGTAAGTACAACGAGAAAGATGCCCTTTCTCATCTTGATCAGATTGATGCGGAAAATAAAGTAAATCAGTCAGCTGAGGTAGTTGTAGAAAAAACTAGTGAAGAGGTTAAAGTTGCACCTAAGAAAAGCCTAGGGCGAATAAAAGGGATAGAAGATCCCGGACTTTCTGCAGCAGGTGAGTCTTCTTGGAAACTGTTGAGTTTCGACCTTTTACCAAGTAAGGGACTTTTTTATCCAGAAGGAGCAGAGCTTTTAATAAAATCTGCTAAGACTAAAGAGATAAGACACTGGTCTACTATGGATGAGCATGATCCTATTGATGTGAGGGAGAAGATAGCATTTATATTGAATAAATGTACTAAATTTAAAATAAAGGGAAGACCAATACATTTTAACCTGAATGATTTTCTTGAAGTAGATAAGTACCATATCCTGTTTAGAATAAAGGAGTTAACTTTTCCTAATAACGAAAACAAGTTGATGGCAAACATAAAATGTACTAATCCTAAATGCGGAGTAGTAAACAAAGTTCAAGTAGGAAGTCAAAACCTGCTAGGATTTAGTATACCCCCGGATCTGGAAAAATGGTATTCAGAAGGAGAAAGAAGTTTTGTAATTCCCTCTGAAAAACTTAACGAAACTCTAAGATTCTCTATGCCTAATGTCGGGATAACTAACGCAATCAGAGAATATAGGCAGTCAGAAATAAAGAAAGGAATAGATATAGACGATTCTTTCTATAATTTTGCTCCATATATGTTGCAGGATTTTAGAAACCTAAGTAGAGAACAGATACATGCACTAAAAATGGAGGCAAACGGATGGTCTCAGAATAAATTTCTAGCAATTCATAAGTTCACTGAAGATCTTAAAAAAGCATCAGTAAACAAGGTAACATGTGTATGTGAAAGCTGTAAAACTCAAATAACCACTTCTATTTTTTTGGGAGGAAGCTTCACTGTCAAAGATATTTTCGTTATTTCAGCTAGATTTGATGAACTTATTTGAGCTTAATGCTCGAATGGCGGTGAAGCTTAATCAGAGTTTCGAAACACTATACAACATGGAATACTTAGAATATTCTCTTCTATTGAATATAATTAATAAAGATATAGATGAAGAAAACGAGAAGATAAGAAAACAGGCAGAGGCGAATACGCAAACTAAAACAGGTTTACCTTCTCATCTTAGGCCAAATAAATAATAAAAATAATCTAATTATAAGTGGGAGTAAAGTTAGAGGCATTTGTTAAATTATTTGACGAAAAGTCAGGTGAGGCGATATCTAAACAAAAAGACCGGGTATCTAAAAAAGAGTCTCAGGTTGCTGAGTTTATGGAACTAAGAGCCACAGCTATTTCTGCTGCGACTGAATTTGGAACCGAAGAAGATCTTCAAATTATTTCAGAAACATTTCCTGAAGAAGGAGGAATGAATAATGATAAATTCAGAGTATATACAAATGAATTATTTGGAGGTCAATTTGAAGAAGAAATAAGAGCCCTGTTTAAAAGAAGAAACGCAAAGCCCCAACTTGACGGAGCTAAAAAATCTCTCGCTAGATACGAAGCATTGAAGGATGCCGGAGGAGAATCTTGGTTTAAACAATATATGTCAGCAGTAGGGAGTAAGATAGCTGAAACTACATCTCTAGGTGCAATAACCGCTGATAAGCTATTTGAAGAATTCTTTCCAAAAGAGTTTGACGAAGACAATGCAGATGAAATTGCATATGTTTTAGACTATGACGCATATCCTGAGCCTCCTAGAGGGATACATAGCAGTATAGAATTATACGAAGCAGCAAGAGAATATGGAAATCCCTTAAACCGAACAGAAGAAAGCGTAGATGAAGAAGTCAAAGAAGTAGTAGTTCCAGAGCCACCTGTTGAGGCTCCGGTAGAGGAAAAAGTTCAAGACATATTAAATGAAGATGCTATTCAACAGGAGGAAGAAAAAGCACAGGACGAAGAAGAATTTGGGCCTATTGAACCTATAAACGACACCGAGGAAAAGCCAGTTGGAGATATTAATAAAATAATAGAACCCTCTATTAATACTGAAGAGGTTGTTCCAAGAAAAGTAGTTAGGATAGGAAGCAAGGGGGAAGACGTTGCGTTTTTACAGAAAGCTCTAGGAATAGAGTCAGATGGAAAGTTCGGGCCAATTACTAAAAAAGCAGTAATCGCGTTTCAAACAGCAAATGGCCTCGACCCAGATGGTATAGTAGGTCCTAAAACATGGTCAGCTTTAGGAAAAATAGAAAATGTTGAAACTTCTTCAAAAATAGAAGTAAGCACCCCGGAGGTACAAGCAATAGAGTCTCTACCTATAGAAGAAACTCAAGATGATGTAATAGAAGAACCAACTCCCGCTCCTGCTCAAAATGTTATTAACGAAGCTGGAGATATAACAAATATCGAAAACACTACCGTCGAAGGTGAGACTTTAAATCAGGTTATTAATGAGTCTCCTGTCACAGAAGGAGAACAGAGCCTAGGTGAAACATCATCAGTAGGAGAAGAGTCTTCTGTGTTTGATAACATCATGGCAATAAATAACGCACCTGAAGGAGCTTCAGTTACGCCAGATCTTTCCTCCCCGGAAGTAGCCGGCGTGATAGAGTCCCAATCTGACGTATCTGAGTCTGGTTTGGATCAACCTACTGAATCTCCATCAGGAGACAATATTTCTAACTTTAATTCTTTTGGAGATGTTATAAATGAAAATTTAAATCAATCTACAGTTAACCCTGGAATGAATGAAAGTATAACTAATTTTAATAGTATGCTTGAGTCTGGAGACGTGATAGGGGCAATCTCTAGTAAACTAGACTCCGTTACTAATAATATTAGTAACTCAGCAGAAAGCTTTGTATCTGGGGGAACCTCTGGGATCATGGAGAGTATAAAAGATACGTCTAGCGTTACTAATAACAATGCTATTGAAGTGAGCAAAGAGACGACTAATCTAGATAAATCATTTGCACCGCTAGCTTCTTCTAATCAGATGTCTAGTACTGAAAATAAGTCAAGTTCAGAAGTAAATAACACATCTAGCTCTACCAGCTCAACTGAAAATATAGATGGATCAGTTTCAACCGTAGATAATTCTACGACTAGCTCAAGTACGTCTGACGTAGATAATTCTAAATCAGCATCAATATCAAACAATAGCTTTGATACCTCTGCTCTTGAACTAAGATTAAGAAGAATAGAAAATCTATTAGTCGGACCATTAGACGTAAAAATAATAGAATCATGAAAATAGATAAAGAAAACTTAGAAAAAATTATAGAAATAAAGGATTCTTACTCAGAGGTAGTTGGAGAATTAGACGAACTAGAGTCTGAATTAATTACAATAAGTAAAAAAAGAGACAATCTTTTAAGTAAGCTAAATAACTTAAGAGAAAGAGAAGCCTTCGTTATAAATAATATAGAAGAGAACATTGGTGAAAAAGTAACGGCTGATACTCTTCTACATGCATTAAAAAATATTTAAACTATGAAAAAATTTTGGAAAATATTACTATTTGTTGCTGGAGCAATCGGTGCAATTTTTTTACTTGTAATATCACCAGCTGCTGGAAAAAGCAAATTTAAAAAATTAGTAAAGAAGAAAGAAGAAGAAATAGATGAAGTAAAGGAAAAAGTAGAGAAAGTAAAAGAAGAAAAAAAGCAAACAAAAGCTAAGATTAAAACCCAGGAAAAAGAAATTAAAAAGACAAAATCTAAAGTTAAAAGCACTAAAAACGCAAAAAAGACAATCGATGATTTTGAGAAAAAATACAGAAAAAAGAAATGAAAATTAAAAAACTAATTTGCGACTCAATCTATTTTATAACTTTTAAAAAAGTTTGCTTAGGTTGGTGCTCTAAAAAAAGATAAATCTATGAAGAACCTATTATTGATATTATGTCTGGTTTTTACCACTAATTTATTTTCTCAAACTGTGTCGGATAGTACAAAAATATCTAATGCCGATTTGGAGGAAGTATTTTTAGCTATTGATACTTTAAAACAACAAGATAGTATTAAGACTATGCTAATTAACGATTTAAATCTTCAGCTTAATAATTATAAAACACTGTCGATGCAAGATAGCACAATAATCAATTTTAAAGATATTCAAATAGGGTTACTAAATGAGCAAATACAATTGTATGACGATAGATTAAAAAAAGTAGATAAATGGTATAACAAACCATGGGTTGGATTTGTTGCAGGATGTGCAACAATTACTCTCTCCTCTTGGATTGTGCATAATGTATCTAGATAAAAATATAAAGAATAAATGGAAAGCAGATTTGTAAGTTTAACACCGTATTGCTTAGTTGAGTATATGTTCGAACCGCTAGGTTCTCTTAACTATATGACCGATGATGTCGTATTGTTAACAAATACAGAAACTGGATTACTTCAAATAATTAACACCGATGCATCGGTGACAACAACTAGAAATATACAAGACATGTCGGTTGTTTCTATTGGAAATAACAAATTTGCTTACGCCGATTCAGAGATAATTCCAAACTATATTGATTTTGATTCCAATATAACAGAGACACCAATCACTGGTTACAATGTAGTGTATGACCAAGTAAGATTTCACTTTGCCACAGGTTTTGATTTTGAAGGATTTGCCGGGCTTATTCTAAGCATCAAAAATGAAATGAATAATACAAGAAGTCACGTATTTTCAAATATACTATTTTCTCCAGAAACTACTGCTGAGCTTTTGACTTTTAATCCAAAACCTTTATTCATAACTAATTCTACGTATGATAGATATATTGATATAAAAGTTCCTTCTATAAAAAATATAAATGAAGAATATACGACTTCACTATCTCCAAGTACAACATTCGCGGCAGCAATTACTCCTCAAACTACTGGAGGCAGTCATGGATTTATAACAAATTCTCCAATAGAGATAACCCTATCGGAGTGTGGTAGAAAAGAAAAACTGGATACCAACGTAGGCGTAAAATATGATGTGTTTGAAGTAAGCGAAAGCTACACTTCAATATTGTCTCAAGATAATGAATTCAACGGAGTAGGAGCATATGTCGCAGAGTCAACAAGTGGTGATTATCTAGAATATTATATGACATTTAACTCAGGTTTTCCTGAGGACTTGATTGCTACATTAAATGGTAGAAACCCATCCAATGATTGGATAATAGTACATCAACTAAGTATATTTGAGCAAGTAGGATCAGGCTTTATAAACACATCGAGGCAGGTAATTTTCCAAGAAGATAATTATGATGAACCTTTGTTATTTAGACCTATCCTTCAAAACGCAGACCTAGCTGTGAGCATGTCAGTCGATCTAATATGTAGATTAACAAACAGGTTGAATGGGGAACAAATAATAAGGGAGGCTTCTTTTACTCTCCTTTCTCCTAAGAAGTATGGTAAGAACTTAATTAATATTCCACTTGCAAGCGAGCCTCAATCACAAAAGGTATACAATAAGCTGATACAGAAGAACTTTGAATCAACTAAATTGTTCATAGAGCCTACTTTTGCACCAGGTTTTGAATCTGAAATTACTCCAGAATCTCTAGAACCACTTAAGTCTACTGAATATGTTCCTGTATATTTTAGTAATAATAACATAAGCATATCAAATGTTTCTAAAATGTCAAAAAAGAGAGACCTAGCTGACGAGGTTATATTTAAACCTGGACAATTAAGATTTATACTATCCCCTTTTGATAATACTATAAAGTTAAAGGTGTATGATGTTATAGATCAAAAAGCAACTCCTTTAGATCTTAATTCTAACGCTGCTAAGTACAATCTAGTATTCGATACAGACAACGGAAAAGTTTCTATTCCTAATGCAAATAGTGATAAAGCAGAGTCATTAGCGTCGGGGGTCATTTCATTTAATGTTTCTAAAAATGAAAGTAAAAACATATTGTCATCTAAAAATAAAACCGTTTATATAACATCAGTAGCTCAAGATGATTCAGAATCTTTATTATATACTGGACAGTGGAGAAAGGCAACTGAACAAAAAGATGTAGACGCTGCAATATCTGCTGCTAAAGAAGAAGCAGAGGAGAGACAAAAATTAGAACAAAAGTTAGCTGACTATGAAGCTAAATTAGCAAGATTAGAAAAACAAAACGAAATAGAAAAAAAGAAAAAGAGCAGATCGTACTTTCTTAAGAAAAGAGCAGTAGCCTCTGTTGTAAATAGAAGGTTTTCTAAAAAACCTAGAACTATTAAAACTAATACTTCTAACTCTTAATAGTACACTATCTTTGTTTTATTTGCTATAAAAAAAGATAAATAAAATAAAATAATTACATAGAAATGAGAAATTTCGTAGACAACGTAATAGTTGAATTAAACAACGACAAAGAATTAAAAGCTAATTCTCTTGTCAAATTAGTAACTGAATCGGTATCGAACTCAATTGCTAAAGGAGAAAATCCTGAAAAAATATACGATAAATTAAAGTCTTCAGTTTTAGAAATTAACGAGCATGTTGGAGGTGCTAAGCTAGAAAAGATCGTTAAATCTTTTGAAGAAAATGAAAATACCGTTGATTCAAAGCTAGCAAGACTAGCAAAAATAGGAAACCTTTATGAAAAGTTAAACTCAATTAAAGAGTCTACTGCATATTCTAATCCTTTAATTAGTCAAAAGGTAGATTCATATATCAATGCTATAAACTCTGGAATATTAGAATTTACTTTATATCCTAGATTTACACAAGAATTCGAATCTCACATTGTAGAAAAAGTGGTTGAATTAGCTATTAATGATATTCACAGAACAATTGAAGAAAACAGAAAAGAATTTGAAGTACTTTTCTCTATTAACCAAATGAATTCCGTACCTAATTCTTCAGCTTACGAAAGCGTATGTAATTATTTAAAAGAATGTTTAGTTACCGGAAAATATAGCTCAGATTCAATCAATATGAAGTTTAAAGAATTAAACTTTCCGATAGTAAACGCTTTAGTTGAAAACCTTAAATCTATTGAATCTGAAAAGTCTAACGTTTTTTCTCTAGGAAAAGGATCAGTTGAAACTAAAATTGATAACGTAATTGCTCCAGCTACTAAATCAGTAAATGAGGGAATTATATTGTATCATGACGATAGATTCATTAATATTTCAGAATCTTCAGAATTAACTGGAAACGAAAGCAATGTTCACGTAAATGACGGTGGATTTGTAATTTCAACTCTTAACGCAGACTATGTTAGAGAGAACTATTCTAATTTCTATTCAGTATGTGAAGCATATGCTAGATTAGGATTCAAATCTTCTGATGCAAATTCAGGCGTTGAAAGCTCTTTAATTAGAAACTTTAAAATGGGATTTGAAATTAACGAAGAAAATAACTTAAACCTTTTAATTAACGGAGAAGTTGTAGATAACGCTGAGAAAGTTAACCTAAGTGAGGCCTTAGTTATGGAGTCGAATGAAATCAATTCACTTACTAAAACAATGCTTAACAATCTAGATTCATTATCTAACTTTGAATTTATAAAGAAAGCATCTAATAGTAAAACTTTAAAAGAGTGTACTGTCTTCAAATTGAAAGATAGCTACTTCCTATGCGAAAATGTTAATTTATCGGAGAGAAACTGGAAAAAAGTAAACTCCCTTGAATTGTATGAATATTTCTTAGGAAACTATGAGTATGATATTAAAAATACTTTTGGAACAGAGTTAACAAAACAATATAGAAAAAGACTTAAGACTGAAAAGAAAAAGTTTAAAGTACAAGAAAATATATCTAAATTAGAAGCAAGCGTTGCTAAATTAGACGAGGCCCTTTCTCACAAAGGATTAGACACTTCTAAAATTTCTAAATTAGAAAAGATAAAAGAATCTTTAATTGATCAGATTAACGTATTTAAAGAAAAGTATATTTCTCTATCAGTTAATGAAAAAAGTGGATGTTCAATGGGAAACCAACCGACTATGAAAGAAAAAGATGCATATTGTCAAAAGAACTTTCAATGTAATTATGAGGATTGCAGTAAAGCCCAAAAGGAACAGTGTGACAAAGAATGTGGAAAGGGTGAATATTCAAAAGACGCAAACTCAAAAGAGCCATTAGGTGATACCGAAGGTAAATAAACTTACCCCCTTATTAAATATTAAAAGCGAATCGAAAGGTTCGCTTTTTTTATTATCTGATAAACTTTAATAATAAATTTAGTATAATATTATGAAACTTATATGTTAGAATGGTTGAAACATATTTTTGGCGTATGCGGTGAACCGCACCCTAGCCTACTAACTCTACTATACGGAACACCGGTCGTAGGATATATTTTGTACAAAATAAAAAATTATATAAGAAATGGCAAAAAATAAAAAATCAATACTTAAAGAAGCTGATGAAATCATCAACAACCGATCTGAGGAAAAAGAGAGACAATACGGTCCTTTTACTGAAGGTATGGATAGAGCCGCTTCAATATTCAACGGTATGACCGGTTTAAATGTTACGGGTCGTGAAATGTATATGGCACTTATAGCTCTTAAATTTTCTAGAGAAAGCTATAATCATAAGAGAGATAACCTTCTTGATGCAGTCGCATATATAGGAGCACTAGATAATTATATTAACGAAAAGAAAGACAAATGAAAAAAGTAGCTATAACATCAGTACTCGCTAATCTTACATATAATGATAAGAACCATAGAGGATTAGAAGCGATGTTCTTTAAAAAACTAATGGAAGAAAAAGGAGCCAGTGTAGATGTAGTCGGCAAGAAAAATAGAAACACTAAAGACTT
>Ga0209348_1000353_pt1 | contig 25183 bp, 35 predicted proteins | sample ETNvirenome_2_30_FD_184065 | JGI IMG/M metagenome (GOLD analysis project Ga0209348, IMG submission 184065) | Marine viral communities from the Pacific Ocean - ETNP_2_30 (SPAdes) (version 2) | ecosystem: Environmental > Aquatic > Marine > Oceanic | place: Pacific Ocean | collected 2013-06-22
CTTTAAAGAAGGTGGCATCACAGATGATCCTAGAGATACTAGCCCTTCTAAATCCCCTATGCCTTATCTCTATAATACCCAGACTCGTGAACTAACTTTTGAAGGCCAGGTCTATAAGGTTGGAGGGACCCGATTACCACCAGCTACCAAGTCTACCCGTAACGGAACCTATGCCTCAGATCTTTGGCATACCAATCGCGGTATCGTCTGGAAATATTGGGGTAAGCATACCCGAAACATGTCTCCGCTTGATAGGGCTAAGGCCTGGTTAAACATGACTGATGAAAATGTCAAGATGGTCTATAGAAACGCCTATAATGTAGCCACTAAAAACGGTACCCTTACTAAGAGTGATATCGCAAACCATTTCCTAGGCCTTATTGTATGGGGTAGCGGAAATACCGAGAGATTCTTCAAGATCCTAAACCCTATGTTGAGGGAAGAGGGTTATGCTACTATAGACGCCGTGATAGACGGTGTAAGTGAGAGGAGAGCCCTTGACCTAATGGTTAAGGCTAGACTGCAGGAGTTTAAGAATATAGGTAAACCCGTCTATCTAAAAGGCTGGTCTAATAGTATCCTAAACTTTCATAACACCTACGTGAACCATTACCTGCCCCTGGCTAGCGAAGATGACCTTGACGCATAGGCTCACCAAAAAAATTTTTCTAAAAGTGCGCGGTGGGGGAAATGATTGCAGGATATAGCTCTATCTAGGGAATCACGGGATATAATATAAAATAAATAAAAAAAAACAATAAAAAAATGGAATTACTAAAGAAAGGAAGTAGAGGTGATGATGTAAAACGATTACAGAAGGCCCTACAGATTGGTGCAGATGGGATTTTTGGTCCGGGTACGGAGGCCAAGGTAAAAGAGTTTCAAAAGGGTGAAGGCCTAGTAGCCGACGGTATCGTTGGTCGTAAGACTTGGGAAGCCCTACAAATCAGTGATATTGACACTGACCAGATGGGTTCAGCATGGGACCCTAAAACAGATCGTGACGATAAGTTAGAATACTTAGGGTCATACACAACGCCAGAAGGTCTGGTTATTGACCGTGCATATCTAGATGGCGACGAATTTGTACGTGACTATGGTAAGATAGAACCTCGTGGATTCTTTATCCATCATACGGCGGGTTGGTCCAACCCATATAATACTATTAATAGCTGGAACCGCGACAAGAGGGGTAGAGTTGCTACTCAATACTGTATCGGTGGGTCAGATATCCGTGGACGGGAATCTAAAGACGGAGTTGTAGTAGAATGTTTCCCAGATAATTATTTAGGCTGGCACCTTGGTAAAGTTGGTAAATTTGCAATCTCTAAGTTTTCTGGAGGGGTTGAATTAAACAACTTTGGGTACCTTAAAGAAGAGGGTGGTAAACTATATAACTATGTCGGTAGAGAAGTGACTGAGGAGTACGTATGTGACCTAGGCTATGAGTTTCGTGGTTATAGATACTGGCACGCTTACACAGAGAAGCAGATAGAGAGTCTTAGACTCCTAATTATTCATCTTAAGCGTACCTATCCTAAAATGGATCTAGATAATGGTATTCCAAAACTCTTAAAAGAGGGAATGCATCCTAAAGACGCATTTGAATTTAACGAAGACGCATATTACGCTAGACAATTTGGACTTTGGTCTCATACTAGTGTAAGAAAAGATAAGTTTGACTGTTTCCCTCAAAAGGAATTGGTAGATATGTTGGCTAACCTCTAAACCTATTTTATGAAACATTTAAAAATACTTAGAGCAATATCTTTTATTCTTATTGTATTTGTAGCGGTCTCCGGTAGTTTTATTAACTGTACCGGGGACCCTTCTTATATTCCATGTGAGGCTGAAGATTCTATAATTGATAGCCTATCTAGAGAGATAGTAATGAAGGATAGCCTTATCTCTATTATGTATAGCCATCTTCCATTTGGTAAACCCGTAGACAGTATAGACATCAGTAGTAGTTTTGGCTACAGGAGACATCCAATAACTCGAAGAAAACAACTTCATTTAGGAATAGACCTTAGGGCTGATCGAAGAGACACAGTATATGCAACTGCCAACGGAGTAGTCAGTAAATCAGGCTGGTATGGTGGATATGGTAGACATGTTGAGATAGAACATGAATTTGAATATATCACGTCATATAGTCATCTTCATAGAATCTTTGTCGATAAAGGGGATACAGTAAATAAGAACCAGCCAATTGGTTTAATTGGTAGTACAGGGTTTAGTACTGGACCTCATCTTCATTATGAAATAGTTCAAGAAGGAGACAGAATAGATCCGATTCATCATATTGATTTTAGTATTGACTGAGGTATTCTTCCGCCAACATTTCATCACCAAAAAATTCTCCGCCCTCGAGTCTGTCAATATGTTTTTGAGTAGGTAGGTATTTTTCACTAGACCATAGTCCAGGATAGATCTCTTCCTTAATTTTTGCATGGGGAGCAAGTACGCCATTAAATGACATTATACTCCAAGCGGTTAGAGATTTCTTAGTAATAGATCTTAGTTTGATTCCGCTATTTTTCTTAAATTGATTTAGTACATCATTGGATGGAGAACAGATTGAAGCGGTTCCCTGTCTTATATAATCGTCTAGATACATAAAGTAGGCGTCCATGTGCATTTTATGTTTTCCACAACCAATCTTGACTACAGACCACATCATCTCTCTAATAGATTCATATGGTAGGTCCCTGTCTCCAACTATAATAAAATCTAGATCCCAGACCGGTCTTAGATTTTTATTAACTAGAAGAGATAGAAAAGAACCTGATATTACAAACTGATATTTAGAATATTCAGGGAGATCTCTAAGATCTAAAAGAAATTCTTTTACCCTTTCTTGAGTCGGCATAAACCACCTCTGGTCAAATTCTACATCTCCATATTTTACTACTCGGGGAATACTTATCTCTCTGGATCTTCTTCTTTTTCTTCTCCTCATCTCTAGCTGTCTAGTTTAGTGATCCAGTCTCTTGCTTGTGCACATATCTCATACTCTTCAGCATCTATGCACTTAGGTAGATTTGTTTTAAGAGCATCAAGGTAGTCTTCGCTACTACAATGAAGCTCCATTCCTAGATTATAGATGTCTTCTGACTCAAATTCTCCAATAGTTATCTGTTCTATATTATTATCAAGGGCATGGCATATAGATTCAACGATATGCAGAGATATTTCAGTAGCCCTAAGGTTAAATTCTTCTTGAAGATCATGTATGTTATCTGAACTAAATCTAAGCATATTAATTATTTATTTCCAAAATATTTGTATGCAAACTATAGCAAAAGCTAATATCACACATACCGTCGTTTTCATATTAATTCCCTCTCCAAGTATCCACCACGTTAAGAAAGCAAAGGAAGTAATTCCCATTGAGAACCCAATAAATCTTCCTGGCCATAATAGCCCATCATAGTGAGAAGCAATCAGGGCAGTGGCTTTAATAAATGTATAAGAAATTATAGTTCCACCAATTAATGATAGTATAAATGGGTGTTTTCTTGCCCATTCACTTATAAATTGACCATTAGTCTGGAACCAAATTAAGATTTGTCCAAGTAAAAATAAAAGCACTCCGTATAATAGATTCATATTAATATTATTTTTTAAATTTCCCAAATAGATTTTCTCTTCTTTTTTGGTTTTTTATAGGACCACCATAATAATATTTTAGCTATTAATCTCTTCATTTTTTATAAAAAGATGGACTAGGGAGACCTGAATAATGGTCCCATTCTTCATCTTCTATTTTCGTCCATTGATGTTCAGGCCTGTACCACATCATTCTTCCAGTTCCGTCTTTTTCTTTTGCCATGTTTGAATTACCATAGCATTTCATAAAATGGTCGGATTCATTACCAAATGGATTATTCCAATCTTTAATACTTCCACCTCCCTTAACATATGCTAATTCAGGTATTGATTTACAAAGATCTAATATTTTAGGAAAATCTTTAATAGCCGATCTAGCCTCAGTAAACGGACTCAACTCAGGTATTCTGTAAATTATTTCTGCTCGTAAATAATTACCAATGCCATTGAAATATGATTGGTTTAAAAGAATTTCTCCTATAGGTTTATTGAATACTCTTTTTTCTAAATTATCTTCAATATTTTTTTTAAAGAGATTAAATTCAGTAGTGGGATCAGGGCCTCTATTATCTGACCATTCCTGCCCTGGCCACCATTTTCCAAATCTTCTGACATCAATAAAAGACAGAGATTTTCCGCACGTTGACTCAAATATAATATGAGAATGTTTATATTCTTCACCTGTGTAAGTTAATCTAAAATAACCGGTCATTCCCATTGACATTCTCATAGGAAAATCATTTAGATACACAATGAGCTCTTTTCCTCTGCTTTTAGCGCTTAATTTAAAGTATTTGTCTGGGCGATATCCAACACTTGTTTTAGGGTTCCACTTATGATCTGGGTTTTTTATAATACTGCTAAAAACTTTATTTTTAGCAGCGTGGTTTATATAATCGGCAGTAAGCCTAAGTTCAGCAAGTTCCGGCATATTCTCTTAATTTTTTCATTTTTTCTTCTTCAAATTCCTTACAATTTAATTGCCTATTTCTAGGTGAGGGGTGTGGCATCTTTAGATGAGGTATATCTAATTTACATAGAACATTTGAAGCAATACCTCCTAAAGCTACAATTTTGTTATATCCCCTGGTTATTTTCTTGACGTGATCTACATTTACTTCAAATATATGACCTACGTCTTGGCTTACGTTATCAAAATCGTATCGATGTATGTTGGCATATTTTAACCACTTCGATAATCTTTCAACTGTGTTATTCTTAAATGGCTTAGCACTCGATGGATTCTGACCTAGTATCAATATTTCTCTCTTCATTTCAAAATAATCTTTTCTCGTTTTTGTTCTTAACTGGCGGAAATCTTCCCCAGTTACCATGGCCATCATAGTCTATATTATCATCTTCTCTAGTCATCTCTATCTTTTTTTCTTCATTCTTATTAAAAGCAAAGAAAAAGACATATGATATTACAATCAAGAAACCTACGATAAAAATTAAGAGACCCATTTATTTTTTTTCTTTTATTTTTTCTATTTTTACTTTTGACGGAAATCCATCGGGATTACTTAATTCTTTTTTAAAACGTTTTTCAGATTTATAATTAAGATTTCCCTGCTCTCTTTCTTGTTGTTTATGAGCAATGTTTATCATTCTTATTAAGAAAAACATATAAACTGAGAATATAATAAATCCCACTACAAATATAATGGTATTCATTTCTTATCGTTTAGTTGGTTAAGAAGTGCAGATAGACTTAAGATAGAGGGTACCCATATCCCAACAAATATTCCTTCTAATTTCATTCCGCCAAACCATAGTCCTACTGAAAACAAGAAGCTTATAAACGCTAACAGTATTGGGTAATATTTTTGTAAAAATTTCATGTTATTATATTTTATATCCTTAATTTACTTAAAAAAATAGATTTATTTAATCTTGTTTAACTTAAATATTCTTTTTTTTAACTCTGTACTTGAGAAATTATGGTCTCTTTTATTGTAGTATATCTCTATTTCTCTTTCTTTACATATTTCTTTTGCTGTAAAATCTTTTATTGCATATTCTTCACCTATTATTCTTACATTTAAATCATACGACATAAATATTTCTTCTAATTCTTCTTCTGTAGAATATGGAACTATTTTATCTACATACTTACACGCATCCAATTGAATGTATCTCTCCACTAGTGATTGTATCGGCTTATTTTTTTCAGGTCGATCTATTGTTGGATCAGTTTGAAGAGCAACAATTAGATAGTCACAATTATTTTTTGCCTCTTCTAACATTTTAATATGTCCCGCGTGAAATAAATCAAAGCAAGAACAAGTAATTCCTATTTTCATATTTTATTGATATTAGTTAATAGTTTTTTCAACGTAGGTAGAAATTTCTCCCGCTTCAAATCCTTTTTCTAATAGTAATGGTAAAGATTTTTCTTTACACCATGCATACACTAGACATCCTTTGTATTTATGCCTACAATACTCCCATCGAGTATCCCACAGGGCTCTGAATATTCCCTTTCTTCGGTGATCTGGGTGAACCCATGCGTCTAAAAATTTTATTTTTCCCTGATCTTCGACATCCATATAGATATGCCCGACTATAGATCCCTCTAACATAGCAATCCAGGTCTCTATCCTTTGTTGATTGCTCTTTAGGTGAACAATTTTAATGTCTTCCTGTACGTCGCTCATTTCTTTGGTTTTTTATATGGGCAATGTTTACATTTGTTATTACAGCAGTATCCTCTTTTAAGATGATACTTTTCGGTAAATACAATGAAACCTTCTTTTGTCTTATAGTAATCTTCTTTCTCAAGCTTTTTCATTAGGAACTGCTTCTATTTCATATCTGCAGTTACTATCTGAATTAGAATTTAAAAGTTGACATAATTTAGTTGCTTCATCAAAGTTAAATTCAGCTACCGCCCCAAGGGTATCGTTGAGAATAACTGATATATTCTTTTCAATTATTGTTTTTCTAATCTTAAAAGATTTTTTCTTCATTTTATTCGATTTCATGATTATGATGTCTATCCCATAAATTACTTAATATTTCACTTCCTCCAGGTTCTCCTTCTATCTCTGCTAGCATAGAGGTAAATATTTGATTCTCATCCCATACCATCTCGAGCTCCGCTTGAAGTAGAGATATATCGGTCAAAGCCGTTTCTAAATCTTTATGTAGTTCTATGTTGGTTTCTTTTAATTTATCAAATTCTTTTCTCTGCTGGGTATTCTTATAGCAACAAAGAAAAATAGTTACCCCAGCAAGAGTTAAGATTAAAGATTCCTTAAATTTTAATATGCGTTTCATAATTATGTAATTTATTTTTTATACTTAACATTATCTATATAGTTTCTAGAAGTTAGGATCATCTGGATGAACCTCATCAATTAAGTGATCTTTTATAAACTTCCTAATTAATTTTTTTATTTTAGTTAATATCTTTATCATTTCACTAGTTTTAAAGTTGATATTACTTCTGGATAATTTAATAGCATTTTTCTCACGGCTTCAATATTTTTTTTAGAATCATCCATAAAATACAGGGTATCGTATCCGTTTATTTTGCTAATCTGTTCTTCAATCCAGTCTGCTTTATGTTGGGGATCTCCGGATCCTAGAGCAACAACATAGGGATTTAGTCCTATACTATTAAAGAAAGTTCGAATAGGGAGAACTAAGCCTCTTGCTGTTAATATTGTTACCTTTCTAGATCCCCTTGGATTTTTTCTAGATTTCTCTAACTGTTTAACTAATACCTTAAAGTTTCTCTTTATTATTTTAGGATTCTTCAACATTGTGTTAAACTCTCTAAAATCAAACTCTTCTCCCTGTTCTAATTCATATCCTGCGAATTCTGCAGGATTTAGTCTCTTTACTATCTTATTATCTTTTTTAATAAGAACAAACGAGTCTACTTTTGCTAGAGTATGATCAAAATCAAACACACTTAAGATTTTGTTTCCCATAGTTATTTTTTTGGTGAAAGTTCTCCATCTACAAATGCAAGCTCTTTTCCCGTGTTAATATCTATCAACCTCTGTCCTCTTAATCTGTCAAAATACGCCTGCTCGGTGGCGTGATAATGTTCAAGACATGCTTCAAACAAACTCTTTTCCATCTCATATTCTGGAGTTACTTGTATTTGACGACAGCTCATTGTAAACCTAAAACTCATAACTTATATAAAATTAATGCAACCATTACTATTAAAATATCTTATTCCTACTAGTTTAATAATAATGTTAAAATCCTTTAGCCTATTTGGCTTCAACTTGTTCTCTTTAGCGATTTGATTGATCATCGGCATAAGTTCACTTATTTTATACTCTCCCATTGGTCTCGGTAATCGACTTATATCCTTCGTATAATCCATCTTCGAATTGTTGTGCTTTTTCGTCATTTTCGTTTTTAAATTTAAGTTTAGTAATATTTTGAAGGTAAAATTCACTTTTACCATTTATTCTGATATCTCTACCGAGAGCAAATCCCTCCAAATATTCTTTTGTTTCTTTCTCTTTATTCATATATTAATTTATTTGTCTAGGTCTTCGTATTTTTTTAACATTCTTCTGCATGCCTCTTGGGCAATCATATTATAGATTTGAATTAGGGTTTTATGTATATTCTCATCTTTAATATTTGCTTTTTCTCTGATCCCGTGCATCAAGCTGTCATCTAGAGGCCAGCTTCCCCTTTCTAGATATTTTTCATATGATTTTATTGCAGATAATACGTCCTCATCTGACAGTATATCTATCATACCCTTAATATCAGATACCGTATCTTCTCCATAATCAAAAGAAACATCGTCAAAAGGGTTCCATTTATATTCTAGTACCATTTTTTTAATATTTTCGATTTATACAAATATACTAAACTATATTCATACATTAAAATAATTGATAAATAATAAAAATAATTATTAGATATGCATATTAAATCTTATTCTGAATTTATAGGTAAAAATATATTATTTGAGGCAGCAATTTCGACTAGTGATATGAAAAGAATAGTATGGGAAGTTATCGCCCGTAAAGGTAAGTCTAAGGATTATGATAATTTCAATAAAGATCATCTAAATAAGACTTTCATAGGAGTACTTCATTTTACAGGTAGTGGCCTAAGAAGACTATATAAAGAGATGGGAGATTCAATTACTAAAAAGTATTTTGGAAAAAACGTTAAGAAGATGATTAGCGAGATACCTAAATACTTAATGTGGGAAGAAGCAAGTGATTTTAATAAGTATAGAGAAAATTGGAAAAGCTTTTTAAAAAGTGAACATAGTGTAGAGATACAAGATAGAGTAGCCTATAAGAGATTTAGTGAAGATTTAAATAAGACCCCATTTAGTACACTAAGAGAATATGCAATTGGAATTAGCATTCATAATTCGTCGCCAGCTCAACTATTTGAATTTGGGAAAATGCACAAGTGGGATGCCGAAAAAATGATGTTAGAATATTGTAAATTCCACTGCAATAAAAGAAAACGATGGAGAACTAGATGTAGGGAATTAAATGCAAATTTTCCCGCAAAAGAAGGTACTAAAGGATATGTGTTTACAGCAACCTCATGTAGTGAACTTAAAAAACAAGCCGAGCAGATAGAAAATAAACTATATAAAGGAAAAGATATGGAAGAAGTAACTATATCTGCTAAAGGTAAAGGAAAAGTTCCTATCAGGCCAGCTGGAATAATAAAAACATAATTTAGCTTATTAAGTATAAATTAAAAAAGATAAATAAAAAAAAAGAATGTCTACTATGAAAATTAAGTCATTTAATCAATGGAGAATTTACGAAAAAGAAACGGCATCAACTAAATCTACTGATCCGGATGAAAAGATATTATCCGTAGATGGAGATTCAGATACAAGCAGTACTGATTCAAATGCAGATTCAGCCCCGGCCCCAGTCGCTAAAAAACCTTGGGAATACTCAAAGCCTGCTGGTATTGAAATAGCAGATGACATGAAACTTACAGAATCGGCTCTAAAAGCTTTTGTAAAGGGAGAAGCTATCCCGGCTGGAAATCTATTTAACTATGGAGATATATCTCCTATTAATTTTGAAGCATGGGCTGCAAAGAATTCTATGTATAGTGCAGACGCCTTGGTTACAGGAAAAGCTGAAGAACTCGCTAAAGTTGCGGCGGATTGCTTAAGTAAAAAATTAGTAATCAACGCACCTTCAATAAAGGGAGATAATGTTTATATAACAATTGAGCCAGTTGATGCAACCGGTACTTCTTGGAAAATGGTTTCTATTAAAAACCCAAAGATTGGAAATGTTGTAATGACATTCAATGATATTGTATATGTTCCCTGTTCTTTAACTTCTAAAGAAAAAGAAGAGCATATTAAAGAAGCAGGAGGAGTAAATCAAATGGGGGTCTGGAAAAATGATAAAAAATCTCATAACTTTAAAGAGGGAGATATTGTGTATCTTCAAGTCTCTTCAACTCACCCAAAGGCTGAATCTGTTTCTAAATTATATACAGTTAGCCAAAGATCAATGGACAAATCTACTGATACCTATAAAAACTATTATGGAGGAGGAGATCAAATAGCGTCTAAGGACTTTTTACAATTAAACGCAGGATATCCTGGCGATGCTGCCACTGAATCATGCTTTGGTATGGCGATATTAGTTAAGAGAGGAAAAAAATCCGGCGGCGGAACCACTCGACCAGTAAGACAGGCTGTTACTAAATATTTTTAAAATATGAAAAATCTAAAGGTTTACAAAGATTATGTTAAGTCTCTTAACGAGAATTTAAGAGTAAATAAAGTATACGGTTTTAAAAACTGGTTGTATGAATCTGCGATGGGAGACCCATTGAGAGACCAGGTTATTGCAATGTCTCAAAAAGAAGTAGCAGAAAAAGCAGATAGAATTGTACAGCTCTCTATTCAAAAAATATATAATTATTACCCGTATTTTAGACCTTTTTTAAATATAATGCCTCCGACTCCTAAGTTTGAAGCAGGATCTGGTGGAGGAGGAATGGGAACAATGTCAACTTCAGGATCTGCAATTTACTACTGTCCTAGGTTTGTATTGTATACATATTTAAAAGGTAAATCTGATTTTGCTAGTGAAATGCAATCCCAAGGAAATCTAAAACCATTTGCTAGAATTAAGAAAGGATTGAGGGACCCTAGTGATTATTGTACTTTTGTAATTATACATGAGATTATGCACAATTCTCTTAAACACTTCCTAAGACAAATAGGAAAGTCCAAGCATCTAAGCGACTATGAACTACATCAGCTTTGGAATATAGCAACAGATTATGAAATAAATCATATACTAAAAAGAGACCCAAGAACTTCTCTTGTTAAAATATTTCCAGGATGCGTTGATGCAGAGGATGAGAGCAGTGAAATGTTCTATGTTGATCCTTCTGAAAAAGACGAAGCTGGAAATAGCCTTCAGGAATTTTTTATGACATCTAGAGCTGAAAAGATATTTTGGAGGCTTGTACAAAACATAGAAAACAAAATAGAGGAAGAACAAGAGGGAGACGAAGGAAACGAAGGAGATGAGGGAGACGAAGGAAACGAAGGAGATAGCGATGGTGATGGAGGATCTGGGCAAGGAGATGGCGACGGAGATGGACCTGACGGAGGAGATGCAGGTGACGGAGATGGAGAAGCAAGTATTTCAGTTGGAGATATTATTTGGGATAATACATCAGGAACTTATGGAAAAGTAACTAGTAAATCTGGAGACAGCATAGAATATGATGAAATGTCTGAAGAAGACGCTATGTCACAGCTAGGAATGGATAACAATCCTGGGGATGAAATGTCTGCTCTAAAAAATATGCTAAACGATCTATAATATGACAAATAATGTTGAGCATATAAAAGACTTTAATGATTTTCTACTTTTATTAGAAGAAAAAAAGACTGCAGGCTGGTGGAAAATACTAAGAAAAGCCGAAGGTAAAGATGTCACTCAAGAAGTGTTTGACTATATAAAGCCTCTCTTTAAGGGAGATGAGTGGGCAAACTTTAAAAAAATATGGGACATGGTTGAAGACGCATCACATACCTGGTTAAGAAAAAGAAATATACCATTAACTATTGCATATACTAAAGACAGAAAACAGGGAAGCCATATGTATAAGAGAGCATGGTACAACAGGCAGACTAATACTCTTCATGTAGTTCCCCCTAATTTAGAGGCTGAGGATGAGATAACTGGAAAGGCTGCGATGGAAAGATATCCTAATGCAAAAAGCGAAGAACAGGCTCTTGAATTTTGGAGAGAAAGTAATAAAAAATCAGAAAGCACTTCAAACGATAATAAAGAAAGAGAAATGTTAGCAAATGATGTATTTGCTGAATTAGCCCACGCTATACAATATGCTGACTATAAAAAGAATCCAGTATCTAAACTTAAGAAAGCGATAAAGTTTATAAAAACAGATGCTATTCCAGCAGTATTGATGGGAGATTCTGCAGTAAAAGGAAAAGGAAAAAAAATGTTAGGAAAACTGTTTCCTGCACTTAAGTATGATAGATATACTAAACCTGGAACTACTGAATATACTGCTCATAAAATAATAGAGCCTACTCTATATAAAGCGGTATTTCCTAATAGAAGACCAAGTTGGGCGAGTTCATATGGATGCCCAAGCACGGCGACAGCCGCTGTTGAATCAAGAGAAGTTTTAACTTATCCTGATTTTTTAATAGAAAATAAAAATATCAATTAATAATGTGGAATATATTTAGAGATGATAACGAATGGAATGAAAAAGCAATCATCGGATTTATTGCGTTCATTATCATGTGCATTATAATGATAGCTGATCTAGTTACGGGTTGGTTTGGTAAAGACTTAGTAATTAATGAGTTTGTATACGACTCTTTTGTATTGGTTGTCCTAGGGTGCTTCGGAATAGCTGGGTTAGAAAAATTTGCAAAAAATAAGAAATGAAAAAAACTGTAAAAATAGAAGATATTAGTAGAGTAATTAAAGGAAAGGATAGTTCAGGAGGAAACGCTATCTCTAAAGTTGGCACTCCTAAACCTCAGCCTGCTCCTACTAAATCTCCATCAGGTACAAGTGGACCTAAAATAGCAGACCAGTTTGGTAAAAAGAAAGGTCCGGGTACAAAAGTATTAGGAGACCTTCCAGATGACGTTAAATTACCTGATGGAATAGTCGATAAGATTAGACAAGCGATTAAGCAAGGCCAACCAAAGGGATGGAACATCGGAGGAACCGGTGTAAATATTGACGGAAAACCAGTAAGTGTAGCTCCTGGATCTGGTGGTACTCCTGTAGATTTGCCTGGTGGAGAAGCCCCAGAGGGAGATGATACTAGAGAATGGAATAAAACCCCAAAGGAATTAGAAAAAGAGATTGATAGAGCAAATAGATCTGGATTAGACGAAGAAGATAAAGAAAAAAGAAAAGAGACTAAGACTGATGCTGAAAAAACAATGGGAGGCTCAGGTGGAGGTGGAACCATTAGAGATAGAATGAGAATAGAGGCAATGGCAAAAACAGACTGGGCTGAAATATTCAAGACTAGACTTACTGAATACTCTAATGAAAAAACTAACTACAAACCTTATCACAGAAGATTTGTAAATAACCCAGGAATGAGAACTAGAATACCAAGTAGAGAGCAGCAAATGGACACTCTTCCTGCTCTTAATGTTATTATAGATACAAGTAGTTCGTTATCATATAAGGAACTTAATGTTATTTTACAGGAAGTAGGAGCAGCTCTATCTGCTGCTAATATTAGTACTCTTAATATTATTATGTGGCATACTCAAGCATACTATTTTAGAGAGTGGAAAGACGTAGAAAAAGATGATTTTAGCGAAGTAATTGATGATGTTGTAAACAGCTGGCAGGGCGGAGGAAACGACGTAAATACAGTATATGAATTAATGATTAAGAAAGGAATCGAGAAACAATTTACAATACACTTAACTGATGGATATATTCAGGACCATATCAACGGAAGTAGCGAACTTCTAGAACTAGTTGGAAAATGCCTAGAGCCTAACGATACTATATGGGGAATAATATTTAAAAATAGATCAGTTAGAATGAGCCTATATGAAGAAATGAAGTCGATGTTTCCTGGAGAGATACTTCCTCTTTTCTTAGATTCAAGTAAATTTAGCTAATAAATAATAAAAATATAATAGAAATACACTATGAGAAATTTAAACTACTTAAAAGGATTTGAAGACTTTACCAGAAAGGCTTTGAACGAGGCGGTTGAAAAGTCCTATGGATTTGACAATTGGTTCTCATCTCAAGCAGGTGGGACATCTACCGGTTCTGGGGAACCTGAAGGTCAGTTTTATATTGCTGCTGAAAAGCAAGCAGATATGGATGCAGCTCCCGGCGTTATAGAGACAATGAAAACTATCGAAAGCAGTGATGCAGATTTAGCAGACGGACAATCAGTTCTTGCTTCAAATTGGAATACTGCTTGGGAAAAAAGAAAAGAGCTTGACTCTGGTAAATTAACTAGAAAGGGAGATTGGTATGTTGGTAAAGGAGCATGGAGAATAAATTCTAATAAGGCTTCTTATTTAGGAATGACTCCTAAATGGATGCAATGGGAAGATTCTCTTCAAGAAGAAATACTTCAAGCATTTTTTCCAGAAGTATTGAAACAAGACCGAGTAGACAGAGATCAAGAAGAAATTGATAGTGTAGATTTAACTCAATTAGGAATTGACGATGAATTAGGAATGGCATTAGATCAAGAGTTAAAATCCATGGAATTAGAGCTTGCCCCTATGGAAAGTCTTAAATATGTTCATAGAATGTTTGAGGCCGAAAATTTTGATCTAGGTCCGGGTAAAGGTAAGACTGAACAAGAAGCAGTAGTTCTTACTCCTGGTGATTTAATAAAGAGACTAGTTAGAAATTATAACATGCAACACAGAGCTAATGTTATGATATGGGGAGCACCAGGTATTGGTAAAACTCAAATTGTAAAACAGGCAGCTAAAGAGATTGGTCAAAAACTAGGAAAAGAAATTCCAGTATGTATAGTTACACTTTCTCAAATGCAGCCGTATGATTTAAATGGTATTCCATTACTATTCTCTAAAGAGGGAGAAAAAGACTTTGTAATGAAAGCTGATCAAAAAGGAAAAGTACAAATGGATTTTGCTATTCCAGCCTGGTTACCGGGTCCTGGAGATCCAGAAGAAGGTATTCTTTTCTTTGATGAGATCAATAACGCTGATAATGTAATGTTATCTGCATCTCTTAGTTTATTACTTGACCGAAAGGCTCAAAAATACACAATGCCTCCGGGATGGAGAGTATGGGCAGCAGGTAACAGAGCAGTTGATTCAAAAGCAGTTACTCCTCTTGATGGAAGGGTTGCAAGTAGATTCTTAGGAGGACACTTCCACCTTGTTCCTACTGTTGCTGACTGGGTTAAATGGACAAGATCAGATAATGCATATTATCAAGGAATTGACGGGACATCTACTGGAGAGTGGTATATACCAGATGAGTTTATCTTATTCCTAGAGCAAATGGAATCAAGTTCAGCAGATACTACTAAATCTAAAGGAGATTTATCAGATATTCCATTATATACCGACAGAGCAGGTAAAGAAATAAAAACTGCATTTAAATACTTCTATAACTTTGATAAAGCTGGACTTATGACGGGCGGTGAAGGTGTACAGGTTGGTTTTCCAACTCCTAGAACATGGGCGATGGCTTTCCAAAACGTATATTCAGCAGTCTTACCAGAATATAAAGATAGAGTAGATACAAGCGACACTAGTATGGACCCTAGAGCATTAGGCAATGCTGCTTTTACAGAAGCACTCAATGATCCTGAAGGAATTTTAGATATTAAAGAAGAATTAGATCCTATTGTTGGTAAAGAGGCTACTCAAAGCTTTATGGACTTTATTAAAATTCTTGCAAAATATACAGATTCAGGAAGTACTCTAAAAGATAAGCTTAATAATATATTTAAAGGAAAAGACCCAAGACCTATGGTTGGAGGTAAAAAAGCATCTGGAGTAGATGAAAGAAAAGCCATCTTAGGATTGGTTGAAGCTCACATGAATAGTATGGGTAAAGCAATGAATAGCACCAATTGGGTAAATTGGATGAGATATCTAGAAGACTTAGGTAATAATATAGACCAAGGAGAGCTAGCTAGTCATATTGCTTCTGTTGCAACTCATGATAACCAAGAGGTAGCAAAAAGTTTTGTTAAGATGGTTTCACAAGCTCAACAGCTTAAGTTATCAGGTAAAACTGAAATTCCTAGAGAAGATGCAGCCTTTGCTCTTAAATTCTTAGGAAACTTTAAAGATGTATTGACCTCTTTTAATATTTAAAAGATATCGCTACTCAAATACAAAAAAAACCTCCAGTGATGGAGGTTTTTTATTATGTATGGAATCGAGGCTTATTAGTCTTCGTATATAACTTTGTCAGGGTTGTTTTCATACCATGTAGATGATATTCCAACTACTACGTATACATAGTCTTCGTGCTCTCCAATCTCTACGTGAATCTTATCAGCCCCTGGATTGTTAAAATTAGGGTTATTAAGATTTCTCTCTACAAATTCTAGCCTCCAGTCTGCAAATAAAATATCTTCTAGAGATATGCCTTTGTTAGATTCATAGGCAGACTTTTCAAATTTTCTAACTACAAAGTAGTTGCAGTCTCTGTAGGTAGCAGCTTCGTGACCGGCTATTTCTCCTTTTACATAGTCAATGCATGTGCTTTTAAGCTCAGGAGAAAACTTAAATTCTTGTCCATAGTGATCTTCAAATAGCAACTTAATTTCATTTGCATAAGTCTCGTTAGTTAAAGAGTCTTGAGGTTGAGATGCTAAACATGTACTTAATGCGAAAGTAGTGATGAATAGACTTAAAATTAACTTTTTCATAATAGTGTGTTTTAATGATTTATATAGTTAATATACCAAAGTTTTAGGGTTTATTAAAATAGTATATAAACTTTTTTTCACTAGAAGGTTAAATAAATAAAACTATAAAAAATAAATTTCAATAATTATGATAAAGACGTATAAACAGTGGATGGACACTATGTATGAATCAGAGCAGGCATTAAATGAGAGTGCAGGTGGAGATGTAAAATCAATATTCAGTAGAGCAGCAGAGTTTTTTAAGACATTCAGGCTTGACGGGTCAAAGAAGTCAGGAACGGTGAATACTGAGTGGTCTCGAACCGCTAACGGTACAACACGAATGTTTAGAAATAACCTGGACAGCTCTAAACTTGCAACATATGCCCTTGGGAGAGTTGAAAAATTATTATCTAGGATGAAAGAAGACGAGGTTCTTGAGGATAGGAAAGGAAAACCATCTGAATCATTTAAATATACAAAAATTTCGGTTGGAGATAGTGTAATGACCTTCTTAACTGGTGGCTCAGGTGGATCCGGAGAACATAAGAATGCCTCAAACGGGGGATTTGTTCAATACGATGGATCTTCGAGTGTTCTTCCTCTTGCATATGCAACTAGTAAAGATAAAAAGAATAAAGGATTGGTACATATAAACGATATGATTCACGAGATGAATCTAAAAAATTTAAGAAATGCCTGTAGAGCTATTCTTAAAGTATCATGGTTAGGTAAAGACGTCTATCCCAGAGCAAAGGATGTAGAAAAAGGATTTGACGAAGCAAGGTTAGAAGAAGCTCAAAAATACGCTAAACTTATTTCCGTATTTACTACAATAAATGGTAATTCAGTAGGAGTAGGAAGAATAGGAAATAAGGATGAAGTAAATATGACTTCTAAAGATTTTAAAGCAGGTATATCTCCTTTATCTAACGAATCATATGGAGACAAAAGAAAATTCAAGGTTACTTTTCCAATCTATTATTCATCAATAATGCCTGGAGCTGGAAATGTAATTACTGACGGAACAGTAATCTATAAAACAATAGATACTAAGGGACCCGGATCAGTTAAAGCTTATGATACTGCAATTGAAGGTATCGATAAGATGTTTGATCAAGGAAAAAACACTATTGCTGATGGGTATAAAGATAAATTAAACGCAATTATAAAGAAAACTCTAGAGCAGTTTGATCAAATCAGTTCTATTGTAGTAACAGGAGGAGCTAGTTATGAATGGAGTGGAAAGAACAGAGACGACGCTAAGAATAAAAACTTAGCAGAACAGAGAGCCCAAACTATAAAATCAATGATTACTAGTAAATATTCTAACTTAGCAGTTTCAACTGCTGGAGCCGAAGGATCAATCATTCAACCAGATGAAGACGACTCTAAGGTTGGAGAATATAGAAAAGTATATCTTAAAATTAATGGACATAAGACTGTTCCTGGAGAGATAAAGACAACCACAGTTAAAGAGCTTGAGACTGCAAGATTTAAGAAAGATAGAATCGTGATAAAGCAATCGTGGTATGAAATTGTTGCAGACATCTACGGTAGAGGAGAATAAAATTGAAAATAAACAATATAGACTATGATAAAATCTTACAAAAATTGGTTAAACACCGTACACGAAGCAGTAGCCATTTCTCTTAATGAGAATAAATCAGAAGACCTAGTTAAAATTTTGGCAAAAAATAGCGACTTTCTTCCTAAATATGTAGTAGGAGGAGAGGGATCAAAATTTGTTAGAGACTGGGAGAAAATGTCAAATAAAGTAGTCTTGAAAACATCTATCGGGAGATATAGAGGAAACTCTTACGCTAGCGCTACAGAGGTAGCTAGACGACTTGAAAAATGTGGAGTTATTTTTTCTAGTGCTGAACAAAAAATCGGAGATAAGAAAGAGATATTTAGATATCCTAGGTTTGAAGAGAGCTCTCTATCTAAATCAGGAATTCCTGACTTAGGTAGAAAAAGAGTAGTTTATAATAATGCTTCAGCTAACCTTGTTAGAGTAAAAAAGAAGACAGCTATTAATTTTGGCGCCGATGACAAAGGTGGTCTTAGTGATGTATATGGGTTAATCCACGGAATCAACATGTATAACTTAAAGTATGCATTTGGAAGAATCGGATGGAGCCTTAATTTCGATGCAAAAGGAAGTCTATTTAAAGGAGCTAAGAAAAAGAGTAAACAATGGGGTATGGGAGAAAAGAATGGAAGTAACTCTCCTAGCAAAAGAATGCAAGTAATAAGTGATGTTTCTGGAGATTCTATTGTTATAGCTAATATAACAAAGTTAGACCCAGTACATGGACCAGATGCCTCTTGGTTTAGAGAAAACTACGACTACGAAAATAAAGAACTTACATACGAGCCTACTAAAACTATTCTTGTTCCGTTATATACAGTTAAAGGAATTAGTGTTGCTACAGGAACAAAGGTTCCTGCTAGTGAGATGGTAACTAGAAAGATTTCAACAGTTGTTAAAGGATCTACTACCACTTTAGAAAACTCTATTGCTGGAGTAAACAAATTATTCGATCAAGGAAAGGCGACTATTTCTAATGCTAAGCTTAAGGCAGGATTAGGAGTAGCAGTTGAAAAACAACTTGCTCAATTTGACGCTATTACTTCTATTGTAGTAACAGGAGGAGCTAGTTTTGAATGGCAAGGAGGCCAGAGAGACGACGCTAAGAACAAAGACTTAGCTGAAAAGAGAGCTCAATACGTTGCAAATATGATTAAAGAAAATCATGAGAATTTAAAAGTAACAACGGGAGGAGCAGCTGCCGCTAAAATTCAACCTAATGAAAATCAAGACGAGGTTGAAAATTGGAGAAAAGTATATCTTAAGATCACAGGAACTGTGACTGGAGATGACCAAACAAAAGAGGTTACTTTCGATGAATTAGAAAGTGCTAACTGGGCAAAAGACAGAGTTCTTATAGATTGTTATTGGATAGCAATTGACGCTCATAATCAAAACAACCCTAACGCTCCAGTATAATCTCTATATTTATTTTTTATATTAAAAAAGCCTCTCAATTGAGAGGCTTTTCTGTCTAGAAAGAATCACTTCTTTCATAATCAACCACACTATAAGTCGACTGTCATATCAATATTAAGAGATCTCATCTTTTTTCTTAACATTTTTATCCCGTTGTTGTATCTAACTCTTACAGACTCTTTACTTATCTCTAGATCATGAGATATTTCTCCAATACTTTTTTCATAGCATCCTATTCCTAACTTCCACATTATTATTTTTTTATACATGTGAGGTATCTTATCTAATACTTTAAGAAGCAACGCATTTCTATCTTCTTTAATAAAATCACCGTCTGCTCCAGTAGGATCCCCATTAATTGTTCTAATAGGAACATAAGATCGGTCGTCGTCATTCGCGTCAGGGTCTCCTTCTAGAGAAGTTGGGCGATAATCAGCATTTAGGGCTTTTTGAAACTCTCGTATCTGTTTTACGCGCTCACTTTCTGAAGGTGAATACTGTTTATATTTGCACCATCCTTCGTATATCTCTTCCATAGTAGGGTCTCTATCTAATTCGTGAGACAGGTTTGATTCAATACTTCTAAGTTTATAGATAGCCTGGGCTTTATTAGACGGTATCCTAACATTTCTACTATTATTAGTTAGATATTGTAGCATATATTTTCTAATTTGCCACACTGCGTATGATATAAATTTAAAACCAGTAGAAGGATCAAATGTTTTAGCAGCTTCAACAAGTCCCATGTTTCCCTCGTTTATTAAATCTTCAAGCTTAGACATGTTTCCATTAGAGTATACTTTAGCAACACTAATAACAAACCTAAGATTTGCATTAACCAATTTATCGATCGCAGCTTTATTTCCTTCTCTTGCTAAAATTGCAGTCTCAGTTTCTTCATCTACACTTAAAAGGGGTTGACGATTAACCTCATCAAAATATCTGTTCATATTTTGGGTTCGGTTAGTCTTCTTTTCTGTAATCTTTATTTGTCTCACTTTTTTATTATTTAAAGATATTAATAATGTTAGACTAATATACTAAAAACAGAAACCATTTTTATAATTATTAGTATAAAATAACTAATAAAAAAATAATTAATATGATGGATAAAATCAAAGATGTAGTAAACTCATGGTGGTTCAATGTAGCCGCGACGGGTGTACTTGCAGCAGCGTTATTAATTTATGGATATAAATTATACGCAGGAGTAGCGGCAGGATGGGCTCTAAGTCGATTCTGGACATATCTTAGAAGTTAAGATATTTACATATGATTAACAACTATAAAGCCCGATTTATTTCGGGCTTTTTTTATTTAGTGTATCCATTTTTTATTAATTCTTCTCTTGATGGATATCCTATTATCTTCTCGCAATTTTTACATATTCTCATTACACTCTTTCTCTCTTCAGAATATCTTATTACTATATCATGCGAACACTCTTCTTGAATCCCCTCAATAGATTTATATAGTTTTCGTATTTTGTCTTTGATTTGAGATACTGAATATTTATCTTTATTCAAAATTAAGTGATCTATTTAACTAAAAAAGGAGAACTTTCGTTCTCCTTTAGTTAGTTTTTATTCTTATTAGAATAAGTCTTCTAATCCCATTTGAGCAATAGGATCGTCTGTATAGAAAGGTTTAAGAACTCTTCCCAAAGAAACAAATTGTAAGAACATCGATGCTAGAACTGGCATTGTGTGTTTTTCAACAGCATCCGTTAAGCTTGCCTCGTTGTCTCCCTCACTCTCTGGTTCATATTTTCCTTTCTCAAACAATAATTCTTTAAAGCTATGTAACTTAGTCTCTAGTTGTCCCTTATCAATTAGATCTTCATCAAGGGCAGTCTTTATATCTAGGATTTCTCTGAATTTTTTCTGAACTTTAGCATCCGGTCTGTCTGACCATGTGCTAAATGCAGCTTCAATCTCTGAGTCTTCATTGCCTTGTTTTAATACTGTTGCGATATCAGCAAGAGTAAGACCAGATAGTTTTTCCATAGCTAATTTAGATAATTTTTCTGAATTAGTTTTACCATAGGTATCTAAGATCTTTTCATAATTATCTAAGAAGTACTTAATGAATTGCTCGTCAGTAACTTCTCTTATACTTTTTCTCTTTTCTCTAGATGCTTTAACTCTATCTTCCTCTTCTAGAATGTAGAGTACCGAATCATCATCCATATCATCTGCCATTTGACCAATTGTTCCTTCCCATGCTGCGATAGGCTCTCCAGAATCTCCGTCAATTGTAACTACTCTAATATAAAGTCCTCTTTTTTGAGAAATTCCTTGCTCTCTAGCTGCGTCTGTATCTGCGATACCTGCTACTGCTAATTGCTCTTTACTCATTTTACCAGTTTTTCTAGTAATATAGTGAAATTGATCAAGATTTGGGTTAACTAGGATAAGTTTTAATTTGCTATCTTTTCTAGAATCTATCTGATTTGTTAAATAATCGAATATTCTATCTCTACCTGTTTTCATTCCACTAACAGTAACATCATGTGCTACTGGATCATCTTGACGCTCTGGCCACCATCCTCCTTTAGCTTTAAAAGGTTCTTTTCTTGTATGGAATTTTCTATCCTTCTTTCCCGTCATAGGGTTTAATTGAGGATCAGGATCATAGGTTTTTTTCAATTCACCTGTTAAATTATGAATAAACTGCATTAACTTTTTAGGAACCCCTAGCTTAGTTAATTCACTTGCCATTTCATTAATAGGAGTTTCTCCTGAAAAATCTCCAAATTTATAAACATATTGATTCATATCTCTTAGCATAATTTTTATTATTTATTCGTGTTATCGCTTGCTTTTATTTAAATAACGCTATACTATTTTTAATTAATTGTGGTGTCGATCTAAATAAATAAAAAAAAAGATAAACTAAATATGAAAACTAGAAAATCATCTAAAGTTAATTCTATTCTAGAACAAGAAGCAACTCCTGCACCAGGAGGAGCTGCGGCTGCTGCTACTATCACAGAGGAGCCTACTGGAGATGCTTTAGTATCTGACGATGCTGCGGCACCAGCTGCCGAAGAGGAAACAGGTCCAACTGATGCACCTACTTCTTCGGTACCTAAAGAACTTCAAGAATCAGATTCTTTCAAAGCAAAAATTATTAAAAACTTTCAAAAGGGTAATCCTACAATTATATACGAAGGAAAACTATACTCTATAAAAAAATTAGCTGATGGAAAATGTGATGTATCTGAGCTTCAGGTTGGAGTAAATAACAGATTCAAAATGTACTCAGCTATTATGGGTAAAAAAATATGGGAAATCATAGTTACTGAAAAGGGGTTAAAATGTAAACCATCTTCAGGAAGTACTGGAGCTGATTCTGCTGAACCAACATTAATAGATGACTCAGCTGTAGTAGTATCAGATGTTCACGAGATATTTCCTTTAAAAGATAATGCTGGTAACTTAACTGAAATGATGAGAATCGCAGGAGATACCTATATTGGAAAAGTAAATGAGAGCAAAGGTGGTGATGAATGGAAAATATGGAATCTAGTTTGTAAAACCAATAAGATACCTGGAAGAAAAATCACAAAGACATATTTAGCTGACGTTAGTACTGCCGCTACCGCATGTAGAATTTTATACAAGGCAATAGACGGATGGGGAACTGATGAAGACGCTATCATTAAAATTTTACAGAGAGTTGCAGAAAGTGAAAACGCTGCAGGTACTTGGATGATGATGCTATATGGATGGGACAATAATCATTTTGGTAGAAATTCATCTGGAAAAATAAATTCTATACCTCAAGATATCGTAGATTTTGCTGGAGGAATAAAGTCAATTCTTAATATATTTACATTAGGAGCAGCAGGTACTTTAACTCAAGCGTGGAAAGAAAATGTAGGGTTTAGCAAAAATACTCCTATCTATGGAGCTAATGATGACACTGATTTAGAGTCTGGACACAGAGGTCTTTTAATGGACATTTGCGAAGATATGGAAGATCAGTCTCGTAGTGATCAAACTGCTGTCCAAGAACTTCTTAAACAGCTAGTTGAAGGATTACCTAATGATAATTATGCATGGAGAATAGAAGACTCAGCAACTGGAGATATATTAATATCTACAGGAGATTCTAACTTTAATCCTAAGAAGAAAAAATACTTACTTACTGCTAAAGCATTCCAAAAGAAATACTCAGGATGGCTTGGAGATTTATTAGGAGATGATGACTGGGAAGGTGGACAAAGTGGTGGTAAAACTGGAAGCAGTGGAAAGGAAAAAACTAAAGGAAGTTACTGGAGTGGAGCTCAAGGCTTAATACCAGATGCTTGGGAATTTTGGAAATAATATAAAAGATAAAAAATTAATTATAAAGACATGATTAAAAATTATAAAAACTGGAAAAAAGATTTAAACTCATCATCTATAAAAGAGGCTAGAGTAGTAATTAGAGACGCTAAAGATGGAGAAGGAAAGATCACGCTTAGAAGTAAAGGTCAAAACAGCTTTACTATGAGAATTAAAAAAGATATGCAGGTTTTAGATGTAACTGAAAAGCTTACACCTGCTGGAGAATCTGCAGTAGCTAGCTTCTTAACTCAACAAAATTTATTATCAGATGAATTTTCTTTTGTATATTCTGGAGAACTAAGAAGGGGAGGAAAACTTCAAGTTTTATCTTTTGCTAGAGTTCCTGCTGTTGAAGGAAAAACATTTATTCATGAAACTGAATATACGCAAAAGCCTGAAGTAACTGCATCGGTCTCTACTATATTAGCAGCTGAACCTGAAGTAACTCCAGAGGAAGAGGCAGAAGAAGCAACTGATGCAACAGATGGGGAAGAAACTGCAGTTGCATTAGATGAATCTGATCCAATATATGCTCTATTCAAAGGAATTTTACCACTGAAAAAAGGTGATGGATATAATCAAAAGAAGACAGCTGATGAAAAAACTAAAATTAAATCAGTTCAAGCATTAATTAAATCTCTTGGAGGAGACTTAGGAAAAATTGACGGCCAGTTCGGTCCTAAATCTGTAAAAGGAGCATGTAAAGCAATTGGAAAAGAATGCACAGATGCCGAAGTAGATACTTTTGTATTAGACAATGCAATAGCAGCTACTATGTTGGCGAGTGCTAAAGAAAAGAAGATAACGGCTACTAGTCTTACTGCTATGATACCTGCAGCGTCTAGTTCAAGTTCTTCTGGATCTGGTTCTTCGACTCCTACTACTACTCCTAGTGATTCAGGAACAGTTCAGATTGTATTTAGTTAAAATAATCTTACTATAATATGACAAATTGCGATTGTACCACTTGTAAATGTGGAAAATCTTGTAGCTGTAAATGCTGCGATTGTTAAACATAAAAAGCCTCAATGAGGCTTTTTTTTATGTGACTCGTCTGGGGCTCGAACCCAGGACCCATACATTAAAAGTGTATTGCTCTACCAGCTGAGCTAACGAGTCTTTCAAATATTTTTATTGATTCTAATTTAGGTAGGCAAGGTGGGACTTGAACCCACGTGTGACCAGCTACTCTTTCTACAAGGTATAAGCTTGAGGAGATACTTGCCTATATAGTACTCGGGGCGGGAATCGAACCCGCACGAACCCTTCGGTTCAACAGATTTTAAGTCTGTCGTGTCTACCTATTCCACCACCCGAGCAGTAGACGTTATCTAATTAAGGTTATTTC
>Ga0209348_1000354_pt1 | contig 25164 bp, 26 predicted proteins | sample ETNvirenome_2_30_FD_184065 | JGI IMG/M metagenome (GOLD analysis project Ga0209348, IMG submission 184065) | Marine viral communities from the Pacific Ocean - ETNP_2_30 (SPAdes) (version 2) | ecosystem: Environmental > Aquatic > Marine > Oceanic | place: Pacific Ocean | collected 2013-06-22
CGAGACTACAGCGCACGAAGCACACTCCAAGAACACCAACACCAGTGACATGTCTGTGAAACTCCTAGTCAGGCCCGTCAGAGTATTGGACCATCGCCATCTGGAGATATTCAGAGAGAAGACCAACGCCCTCAGTAGCACAGCAGGTGGGCGTTATGGTGTCTTCCTCTATGACGCACCCTCGAGTCGCTCTACCCTTGGTACCTCCATACACGTCAGAAGCACAGTGGTAAGCCCGACCAACCCACCGTACCCACCTGTCTACAATCTTTGGGCTGATGATAAGACTGATAGTGACGGAGAACTAACAACAGCGCAGAAGACCTACCAAGTTCCTTATAGCGTTGGCCCAATCATACCCGGCTACGAAGCGTCAGGCTTCACTCCCTCCTTGAGGCAGTCGGTAGCACGTATCACGGTGTCAGACAACACTTTGCAGCACCTCAGAGGAGATGCATCTCGCTCAGGTGATTACACAGTACAACCACGTTACACTCAATCCCTCTATCCCGGCGATGATTTGAATAAAAGCGACCACTCTGGGGAGAGTTCACATACAGATAACAGGACGAATGACTGATGCCTTCCTTCCCAACTTTCGCTACTACGGCTCATGCAGGGTCTAAGCAAGATGCTATTCACGGTAGTGTAGGCAGTCGTATCTCCAGTCCCAAGTTCGTAGACAATGCGGTTCACCATGCTGCCTACAAGGTGGTGACTGACGTAACCACGGGGAAAAGCCTAGGTCTCAGCAGGCCTACCACATCCGACTTCCAAGTCACCCTTGGTAAGGGGTATGATTACAGCGAGGAGGTCGGTGTATTGCACCTCACTCACTTGCAAGCGCCGGGTGTCAATGACAATATCCCTGTGTTCTACAACGATGCTAAGTTGACTACCAATAGTGTAGCACCCTTGATGCTATTCTCAGGGGAAGACAGGATACTCCCCGATACCATCACAACTCGTGAGAAATCCACAGAGGTAGGACTCAAGGACACTGCTGGCAGGTCACTCACACAGTTAGGGTTGAGAGACTCGGACTTGCCACTGCAAGCCGGACAGATAGTGAACGTCGGTTTGAGGACTACTGACTTAGCCATGAGGCTATTCGATGATAAGAAGCACTCGTTGAACTCAGTCTCATTGTCCTTACCATACTCAGGCTCCAGAAGCGGAGTGGACAGCCAGCATCCCGGTTCCTCTCTCTTGCGCCACTCTACCTCTTTCGTCTCAAAGGACTTCCGCAGGGTCACCATACCCACCGCTCTTCGTTTCCTTGCTCGATACGACCATTACATGCTATTCTCTGATAGGTACGGCAACTTCACCTACGCACCGTCTGCCTTCTCTCAAAGCGACCGCTCGATAGAGGCGTTAGTGGCTAGCAATGTGACGGTAGACCCGATAGTCGACATTGCCAACAAGGTCACAGTGCAAGGCCCTAGCAATGCTCTGAACAACAACAACATCGCCCAAGTCGATGACGTAGAGATGCAGAAGAAGGACAATGTCATCAAAGCCATGTCACATCTTGACCCAACAGCCAACACACGTGCAGCAGCCCGTCGTAGTGCCAATCAGATGCTCAGATTGAACAGGAAAGCCCAGTCCAGCCTGAAGAGTGACGGCCATCTGAAGGCATGGGACATACAACCGGGAGATGTGGTGGACTACCATCACATCAACATGCCTTCTTCTACACGCACTGCGATACTAGAAGCAACTCACTCATACCCTGAAGGCACTAGTTCTTTCACCTTAATAAGTTATGACGTCGGTGTCGAAGACTTGCAAGCCAACATCGATGTCTCCCTTGAGGACGCTGCTGATGACTCAGCGCCTAGGCTGGACAACTCAGTCACACTCAAGGAATACAGCGCCATCGGTCTTTCCAGCATGCGAGTGAAAGCCCTCGTGAAGACTAGAGCGGTGATGGGTAGCAAGATACGTTCCTTCAGCGACACGTCAGATATCACTCTAGCCAATGATGGTGTCGATAGTCACTCTGGCTTCCTAATAGGGCATCGTGGCTTCGATACAGGTAACGCCTCAAGTCGTGGTGCTATTGGGACGGGTTTGACTCCTCGTCTGACTGGCGGCTCCTTCAGCAGTACGACGTTGACCGTCTCATCCACCACAGGCTTCCCCACTACGGGTGATTTAGTCATCAATGATGGCATACACGCCACATATACCGGGAAAACTAACACAACCTTCACAGGAGTGAGCGTCCTCGCACCATCAAGTGCCACCATACCAGCCAACAATCTCACAGTTCGACTTTTGCGAGGAAGGTCTCATGAGATTGGAACTGTCAAGAGCAGTGCGAAGAAGGTGAAGTTGTAATGCCGTTGTTGAATTCAATCAAGCGTAGGATGGTAGAACATCTAGCCACTCTCGTCAATGAACTACACATAGGGAGCGATGGTACCATTGCCACAGCGGAAGACGGAGGGGCTCGTTCACTAGCCACCATCACTCCTACGGTGCGCATCATAGATGATAACAGCATACTGGTAGAGGGCTCCTTCGACTCCTCCTACACTTTCGCTGCTGATGTGCAAGAAGTGTACCTCCAGTACAAGGACTCCACCACTGGTGAGTTCATACCTGTTTTCAGGACAGCCATACCTGCATTCAAGAAAGGCACTAATAATGAAGTAGAGTTCGCATTCATCTTGGAGGTTGAATGATGGCGAGGCGTTCCTACATATCACAACGCCCCGCTAGACTAGCGGCTGCTCGTGTCAAGAGGCTGGCCAACAAGAACCTCAAAAGGAAGAAGCAGAAGCAGTACAGTCGGCACGCTAAGATAGGGGTACGAAGGCCCAGTATGCGTAGACAGATAGGGCTGACTAGAGTAACAAGGAATAGATAACATGGTAGACTCATTGAGTGGACATACTGCTGCTGGTCACACCCTAGGCAATGACGGGTTGAGAGACGGGGACTCTCTCTCCTCACCCACACTGACTAACATGCTTCAGGGACTGAAAGGGAACGGCATACTCCGCATGCAGGACACGGTCATGTCAGCGGCTTCTAGGAATGATGTCGCTAACAATCCCGGCTACGTTGCCAAAGCCTCCGCGAATACCCTCACTATCACAGGTGGTTATGTCACTCTGGAAGGGCAACTCTATGAATTTGGAGGAGGGCCGGGTGGGACTTCCACTGTCACCATTGGAACCCATGGTTCCGGCACGGCCTTAGCAGCGTCAGGTGAGCAGTCCATGTACGTGGTCTACGTAGCATCACAGGGTGGCTCTGGCAGGGTCTACGCTGATGGAGGCACCCCCGTCAAGACTAGCACAGGGCTCTACCCTTCACTGCCTAGCCAGTACCTCAGTAATTATGACACTGGAACCACTAGGAAGAACCAGAATGTCGTCGTCCTAGCCACCGTACGCTGTGAATACAACAGCGGTGGTGGTTCTCACAAGGTCAATGTCATAGAGATTAACGACAAGAGGACGTATCTGAGGAGCAACCCACTCTACATGTTCCCTATCACTAGCGGTGCTCTAGGAGCAGACAGTGGTAGCACGAGCAGTCAAGCAGTGCGTGTTGGCAATACAGGTGTCCAGACAGCAGCCGAACTCAGGGCCTTGTTTGCTGCACCCGAGAGTGGTGACGTGGGGACCAATGCCAATACCAGTTCAACTCTCATCGATGCAGGTGTTCTATGGATGTCTACTAGCAAGAGCGGTTCCAGTCTCGGTTTCGGTCCGGGCGATGGTGAAGACAGAGGTGGTAGGACCATGAAGGATGAGTTGTTCTTCGCTGGTCAGGAGAATAGCGAGTTGAACCTAGTCAGCAAAAGGCTGTTCAGCAAGGGAGTATCTGCCCCCACGGCTGCTCTCAATACTCCCGCTGACCCGTACACCATCACATCACATGGAGACCAGTTCATTGTACTCAATGTCAATGCAGGTCAAACGGTAACGGTCAATCCTGAGAAGAATGGAAGTAACTACCTCTTCCCAGAGGGTCACACCATTGAGGTGTTCGTGACAAATACTGGCAATGGGACAGTGGTATTCGATTCTACTGGATTGAATAATAGCGTGGTAGGGAGCGCACCGTCCGGTACTAGACGGAAGTTCCTCTATGATGGTAGTGCTTGGATTGCAATGCCCTATTCTACAGGTGGAGTGACTAGTTTCTTAGCCTTAGATGACGTGGACCCCAGTTCTTTCAGTGGGCAGGCAGGTAAGGGGGTCAGAGTCAATTCAGGTGCAAATGGTCTGGAGTTCTACACTCCACTTGCAGCCCTTGCTGGGATTGACGACCAGACCTCATCCAATGATGACCAGTTGACCATCAAGGACACAGAGATAGTCATCAATGATGACTCTGACGCTAGTGTGGATTTCAGGGCTGAGTCGGATAACCAGACTCACATGCTCTTCGTGGATTCCGACACTGACCGTTTAGGTGTGCAACAATCCACACCGGAGACCACGATGCAGATGAAGTCGGTGGCTTACGAATACAATTCTACAACCGCTTCCTCATTCAGCACATCCTCGGCTACTACCCTAGAACTCTATGACCTCTTGAAGTTCCGTGCTGCTGAAGTCACTGTGGAAATAGCCAATGTGACTGACAAGAAGTACGAGGTCGCTAAGATATTGATAACGACTCCTTTCACTGTGGCTACTTTCACTGGCAATACACAAAGCAGTAACGCCTTGGCTAGCGTCACCCCCATGGATGACTTGACGCAAGGCATGTCAATCACAGGCACCGGGATTCCCAACAATACGACCATTACGAACGTGGGTAGTGGGGCACTCACGATAAGCAACGCAGCGACCACTACTGCCACTACAGTCGCTTTGACAGCGAAGAGTGTCCCAGTCAATGCTACAGAGATACCTCTCAGCGTGTACAGTGTCACCCAGTCAGACTCGACCACTGGCAACACAGGGACGGCACAAGCAAACTACGCTTGCAAAGTGAATAGCAACAAGGCACGTTTAGAATTGACAGCGACGTCAGATTCCAATGGGGACAAGGTACATATCAAGGCTTACTGGAGAGCCATAGCGATATGAGGTGATTAGATGGGTACATTGAGTGATTTCAAAGTAGCAGAAGGACTGATTGTCGGCGGTAGTGACATTCACCTGAGTGGCTCTGTGAATGCTACTATCTCCGTGGACACCGTAGTTGGCACAGATGCTGACGGGAAGAGTCTCACGATAAGCGCCGGTGCAGGCAATGGCACAGGTGCTGGGGGCATACTCGATTTCAAGACAGCGCCCGCAGGAACTAGCGGCTCTGGCGCAGGGACACCAGCGTCCAGAATGAGCATCGCTGCTGATGGCACGGTGACGATAGGAAATCTCGATGTCTCTGCTGGTACCCTCACCCTAGCCAACGACCAAATCAGCGGTGACAAGATATCAGGTGGAACTATCGGTACAACTACCATCACAGCCCTCGCTGGTGACTTGAGCCTCGGAGACAACAGTATCACCAATGTAGGCGATATCAATGCAGATAGCCTTAGCGTCGACGCGGCAGGTAACGGTTTGAAACTGGATTTCAGTGGAGCCGACACTGCCAAATCCATCATACTAATAGGGGACAACCTCGCTAGTGCTCTAGATATTACAGAGGGTTCCAACTCCTATGTCAAATTCACAACGACTAATAGTAGCGAGCAGATTGTCTTTGGTAAGAACAGCACCTTCTCAGGCACCACAATAGCCAACCTAGGCACAGTCTCTGGTGCCACATCAATAACATCCACCGCTTTCGCAGGGCCGATAGACGGCATAGTGGGTGGGAACACACCTGCTGCAGGTTCGTTCACCACCATCAGTGCCTCTAGTACTGGTCTTATTAGCGGCACGGGGCGGGTTGGTGGCTCTGCTATAGAGACAAACACCCGGCTTCAAGTCAATGGCCCTGCGTTGAGCGGGTCAGATGCTGCCAGCGCGTACAATTACGTCGAGGCTCGCCTTCATACTGACATAGGCAACGATGATGTCGCAGGTACGACTTACAACGGGATGGGTAATGCATTACTTCTCGACCAAGCAGAGAACATCCATGTAGGGCAAGGTGTAGTATTCACACAGGGTCGCAGTAGTAGTGGTAATTCCTTTGCCATAGGCAGGGTAGGGAACCGTGGTGGTTCAGCCAGTTCCAATCATCTCACTGTCGGGTACTATGCTAGCCCCTTTGACAGCGTGGTGAATAGTGCCAACAATCCCTTGGAGGAAGCAAACGCTCTCCTAAAACTCGAGAGTGCTGGTAACCTCACTCTCAAGAAGGCTGGGGCTGCACTAGGATTCACCAGTAATGGTCAGACCACATCACTCAAGGGGCACGACTCTGCTTCTGCTAGTGTTACCTACCAGTTGCCCGCAGCCGCTCCCGGTTCTTCTGGGTACATTTTGTCATCGACCACTGGTGGTGTAATGTCTTGGGTAGCGCAAAGCAGTGGTACAATAACAGCACTGAACAATGCCACTGAGAATGAGTTAGTGACAGTGGGCAACACTACCACCGAGTTGGATGCAGAGACTAACTTGTTTTTCACTGGTAATACCCTGACTATCAATGACGGTGCCAACAATGCTAGCAGTTCTTCTCTGAAGTTCTTGAAGAATAGGAACAACGACGGTACTGCTGGACAGGATGGTGATGACATCGGTGCTATCATGTTCTACAGTTACAATGATGCAGGCACACCAGAGGCTATCGAGTACGCACGAATCGATGCAGAGATATCGGATGCGTCAGATGGGGCTGAAGGTGGCAAGTTGTCTTTACAAGTCGCCTCCCATGACGGGGAAATGCAGTCGGGAATAGTCCTGACAGATGGCGATGCCGAGGACGAGATAGACATTACCATTGGTTCAGGTGCGAACTCTGTTACTACCATAGCAGGAGACCTAGTAGTCAATGGCGGGACCACCACCATATCTACCACTCAACTAACAGTGGAAGACGACCTCATCACCATCTCGAAAGGTAATGACACTCTCGCTAACGCAGAAGGTTCAGGTATAGAAATTGAATGTACTGGTGCTACTAACCCGTCGCTATCCTACCAAGACACACCTGCTGGGTGGGAGTCTAACGTCAACTTGAACTTGGCTAGTGGGAAGTCATACAAAATTAACGACACAGTAGTTCTCTCTTCTACTCAAGTCCTAGGAAAGACCCTGCCCGGCACCGTGGTGGGTACCACAGAGACTCAAACTCTATCGAATAAGACTCTGGAGACTCCCAGCATTTCCACGAGTGGTGGTAATTGGGCTACTAAGTTGGACACCAAGGAGACTGGCTTCACAGGTAATAGCGTCACTACCATCTTCAGTTACAATGGTGCTGAGGTCAGAACTGCGAAGTTACTGATACAAGTTACCAATGACGACCACGAAGTCCATGCTGTGGAGATGCTAGTTACGTACGAAGGAGATAGCGGTCCTACTAGCAGTAACGATGCAAATGTCTATGCTGTTGAATATGCTTCAGTCTTCACTGGGGCAGCCGCAATGGGTACCTTCGATGTCGCTGACTCCTCTGGCAGTGATGCCGTAGTAGACGTCAATTTCACACCTGCATCCTCTGACACTTACGCTGTCAAAGTATTCGCTACTCTGATGCAGGAGGAGTGATACTATGGTGGACAGTGAAGTCATGGTGATAATCTATGGGTACGCAAAGTGATTTCAGGGTAAAGAAGAACTTGATTGTCGGTGACGGCACCATCTCTTCAGGTGATAACGCAAACCTTGTGTTGCGTAGGGATTTCGATGACACCACCTACAATCAAATCACCTTAGGTGATGACACGTACAAGATTACCTTAGACAACAGCGACCGCTTCTACATAGATGGAGATGGTCAAGTCGGGATAGGCAATACGAGTCCATCACACGCACTTCATGTGAGTGGTTCAGGGGCGCAGAAGATAAAGGTCGAATCCACAGACAATGAAGCGGCAATAGAGTTGGCATCCGATTCAAGCGGCCCGTGGGTCATGTATTCTGCCAATAGTTCTGATGACCTTCGTTGGTATGGGAACAGCGCAGTAAGAATGTCATTGACATCTGCGGGTAGGCTCGGAATAGGCACTACTGCACCTGACCAAAAACTACACGTCGAAGGCAGCATCCTAGCAGATGCCTACGACTTTGCCACGACCACGCTCGGAAGCAACTACACTGCTAGTACGACATCGCTTGTTCTGACTGACTCTAGTCAGTTCCCCGCAAAAGGGAGCGGGGCAATAGACGGTAATGAGTTCGTATGGTCTGCTAATGACACTAGCACCAACACGCTCACTATCACTGCTTTGAGTGACTCTTACACGTCAGGTGTCAAGGTAGTGGCTGATACCGGACTGTTCTTCCGAGACGGGTTCGAGAACGTAGCACAGCCTAGCGTGACTATCTACGACAAGGACAACAGCGGTCTATCGAGAGACGACCTGTCGCTAAACGCAAATGCAGGAATCAGGTTCAGGTTAGGGAACGAGTCGCAGATGCAACTCACTGTTGACAAGTTGTCGTTGACGACAGGCAACCAAGGCGCTGCTGCGTTATTCGGTTTCAGGGACAGAGCAGACATGGGCCTCAAATCTAATACTTCGTTTGCAGTAGGTGTAATGGCTCCCGATAATGTGTACATCAACATAGATTCCAACAACAATAACAGCGATAACACCGCTTTCATAGTAGCCAAGAACTCGCCCACAGTAGGTAGTGGGACCGAACTCTTCCGAGTAGCAGAGGATGGTAATGTCGGAATAGGCACTCCTGCTCCCGTCGCGCCTCTTGAGATAAAGAGTGCCCACGGCGTATCCAACAGTGCTGGATATAAATCGCACTTGTTAATTGTAGACCAGTCTGCATTTGATGCTGCTAACAATGGCGGTGCCATTCTACTTGGTGGGAAAGAGGACGCTAATAGCAACGTAGGGTACTGGGCTAAGATTTCCGGTGAGAAGGCTAATACCACCGCTGATAACTTAAGCGGAACCTTGCACTTCTGGACTCGTAAGGAAGGTGGCAACCCGCTGCAGAGAATGATGATTGACGAGGATGGTTATGTAGGGATAGGCACCACTGCACCGAACACCGCGTTGGTCGTGCGTACGGACAATGATAGCAACTTCCCACAAGTGAAGATAGACAATGCGGGTAGTGGTGATGCTGCCCTCTTCTTCTCTGGTGGCTCTGTCTGGTCCATGGGTGTCGACAACAGCGACAGTGACAAGTTCAAGATAAGCCAAGACGACTCCAATGCATATCTCCACGTCAATACTAGATTCGCAATGACTACAGCAGGCTACGTCGGCCTAGGGACTGCCTCTCCCGGTTATGCGCTTGACATACAGCAGGCTGATGCGAAGATAAACCTCAAGGACACATCAGACACTGATGATATGCTCGTTCGTTTTGAAGGGAGTGACGGGAACGAGTATGGAGTGGTAGGCTATGAAGGCACCACCGTTTTCAAAATCGAAAGTCCGCAAGGTAGAGTCATCAACCTCGGTGGTCACGCCAATGTCAAGGTGGGTGTCACCACTGCTGACATGACCTTCACCCCTTCTGCTTTGTTCCACGTCAATGGTGCATTGAAGGCCACCACCAAGTCATTCGACATAGAACACCCGACCAAGGAAGGCATGCGACTCCATCACGGAGTGCTTGAAGGGCCAGAGCATGGAGTCTACATTCGAGGGCATCAGGTAGGAGAGACAATCGAACTGCCAGACTACTGGTTGGGGTTGGTGGACGAGGACACGATAACAGTGCAACTGACAGCCAAGGGGCGGACGCAGAACCTCTATGTCAAGAGCGTGGATAGGGAGAAGGTGGTGGTAGGTGGTTTCATCACCAAACCCCCTGACTTCTACTACTTCATACAGGCTGAGAGGAAGGACGTGGATAAGATGGAGGTGGAGTATGGTAAATTGGACTAGTGCTCAGGATGGTGCTTGGGACAATCCCAGCACTTGGACTGCCGGAATAGGCTATCCGGCTGCTGCTGGTGACACAGTCACTTTGAGACATGACGTGACTTACGGTACGAAGTTGAACGTGGGTGATGGGTTCGGTGACATAACCATAGCAAACGGAGGGATACTCATTCACCAAGTAGAGATGGATATAGATGGAGTGTTGTTGATAGATGGTGGTGGCACTCTACATCAGAAGCCGGGGTCGAGGATTTACTTCAGTGGTACAAGCGGGGAGAACCACGGCATCCACTTCGAGAACGAGGCTAACGCCGCTCACATCGCAGAGGGCACTGACCCTCTCCCTACTTCGCAATTGTCTGCAGCGCATAACATCGGTGACACTGTTCTCACTGTCGACTTAGGCACTGGGAGTCGCTTCGTAGCCGGGGATTGGATAGCGATATACGATTGCACGTCTACAGACACTGGAGAGTACGAGTTCTGTAGGTACGAAGACGAAGGAGTCTGGGTCCATGACGTAGATGGCGACAATATCTACTTCCGGTGGTTCGTGGGACCTGACGATGTGACTATCACTGCCTTCGATGCCAATGCGATACCGGGTGAAATCACAGTCAGTAACTCAAAGGTCTTCAGAGTGAACCAGAGCATCATCTTCGGCACTGGGAACAACCGTAACGTCTGTCGTATTGCCAGCATCGATTATACCAGACACACTCTCAAACTGAAGAACCTAGCCAACGAAAATGCATACGCATTGGATGCAGACCCCTCCATCGCCAACACCAGAGTCTTCGTCACTGGGTTGCACAAGCCTCACAGTGACAACTCGAGAGTCAGAAAGTGTGCTACCAGCGTGACTACAGCCATCAACAGCACGTCCGCCACCACCGTGACAGTCGGTGACGCCACAGGATTTGTCGCAGACGACGTGATAGTCATAGAGTGTGCCCTCCAGACCACTGACGGCACCGTCTCGAATCGTGATTACAACTCCGTCGAGTGCAGGCACATTGTGCAGAGCGTCTCCGGTGACACCATCACACTGACAGGGCAGATAGGGTACACTGTCGGCATAGGCTCTCTAGTTGTCAAGATGAACAGGGACATCATAGTCGGTGCCAAGAAGACCGGAAGCACTGACCTCGATGCCTCCACTAACATCTGCCACTATTACATCGAGAGCGTAGGTAATTACGACAGGCAGATAGTCTTGAAGGACGTGTGGTTCCACAACGTCGGTAACAGCAACAGCAATTTTCGTGCTGGATTCGTCATGAGAGGCTATGGCAGCACTGACAACCTACCTGTGACACTCGCCAACACCACCAAGATACAGACCATGTCGAACGAACCTTGGGTGGAAGGAGTCTCCGTCATGATAAACGACAATGGTCGTCGTGACTACTCGGGGATGTGGGCCTATGACTTCAGGAACTCATGTTTTCGCTGTTGTGTATCAGTGAATGGGCAGGACGCCTTCACCATACACTGGGACCCCAGTCAGAGACTCTACAATTGCTTCGGCGCTAGGAGTGCCAGTAGATTTCTGCGTGTCCAAGGCACTCACTACAACCATGAGGTCGCCTACTGCTACGGCAATAGAATCGGCGGGCGGGCCATCTACTACGAGCCTGTCTACAATGCAGGTAGAGGCTTGCATAACATCAAGGTGAATTGTGTAGACCTAGACCCCATCAGAGTCAATCGACACACTGGGTACTCTGGCTCCATGTGGGCAATCGACATCAAGGACTCCCTCTACCAAGGACCGTACATGAGCGAGGTGGGAGAAGGCAAGTTCGTCTGCTTCTACTCCAGATTCCGTGGTATCGAGGATGTCTTGGGCAAGGTGAGGGTGTCCGGCAGTTCTTACGCATCACGGCAGGGATACTCGAGCGGGACTGGTATGTTCAGAGTCGTGGAGGCTGACTTCGAGTACGACAAAGTCATCAATTACTCTTACTACATGCGCTCCGAGTGGGACGCTGATGAACAGGCCTACTTCTGTCAGAGGACCTTCCATGATGATGGGGAGCAGGCAGTCATCAACGAGTTGTTCTTGATTCCTCCCAACGCGACGGCCCGAATCAGAGTGACTTGCAAAGGAACTTCCAACTGGAGTGGGACGGAGCCCTACGCCTATGTCCAGACGGTGCATAACATCCTCGGTGGCTACTCAGGTGCTGACTCCGGCGACCCTTTCGGTAGTTCATCCACTACTGAGTGGATAAGCATGCAGACACAAGGCTCTACCCAGCAGCAGTTCGCTGATGCTAATTTCGCTACCACGTATGAGAATATTGATTTGGTAGTAGACCCTCAACCATTCATGAGGATGGTAGAAGCCGGTGTGATGGCTCGTGATACGGACATGGCTGACGTGGCCAATGAAGGGTTCTACATGAAGCCCATCGACATCAGGATAGACAAGCCGTACGCTCATCGGGACATGCATCTAAGCAACTCTCACGGCGCCACCACCAACCAAGGCGTACGTTTGGGTTCCACTCACGGAGAAGTCACTAGAAGGTTCGGTGGTATGAAATGAGTGATGACGTCCTTATCACTCCAGCCTCGAGGAAGATTGAGTTCAAGGACAGCGGTGGGAATATCGATGGGACAATCCAGTTGGATAGCAGTGGCAACCTAGTCCTCACATCCTCAGTCGGTCTGTTGATTGGAGACTTGGATGCTGACATTCACATCGGAGATGGTAGCAATGTGGTGGACATGGTGTTTGACTTCGCCGGTAGTATCTACTCTGCTGCAAATCAGAACTTGACGATTGGCAAGAAGTCTCTAGGTGGGAATGACATACTGATAGAAAGTCCTTCGCCTGTAAGAGTAAGCACCGCTTCAGGTTACATAGACGTAGGCCCGGCGAACAGTGGTTACGCTCACATGCAGACAGACCGGACTAGATTTTATTTCAATAAACCGTTGATAATAGACGGCGGGAATACCAGCGGCGATGCCTACCTTGTTTCTTCTTACAGCACAGAAGACTTTGTGATAGCCACCAACAACGGTGCTGAAGATAGAATAACGATAAAACAAGCCACAGGTAATGTCGGAATAGGCACTACGAGTCCCGGCACAAAACTAGAGGTGGAGGGAAGCATGACGGTGAACGGGCACATCAACTTCGACACTCAACATGTCGGTGGCTCTGCGGGTGGAAGCACTGGCACTGAGAACGGTGCTAATACATGGTGCAAGGTACTGAGTTGGGACCCCGGTACAACTCAATACAGGGACTTGAGCCTGACTCTAGGTTTTACTGAGGTAGACGTAGGAAGTCAGAACCAAGCGATAATCAACGTCTATGGTAGGTCCAATGGAACTAACAGCGCACATACCATGGGTATCAAAATAATATCCCTGACAAGCGCTCTTCATCTACAGGACGACTCCTTCAAACTGATTACCGAAGGATGGGGGCAACCGATAGAACTCTGGATGAAGAAGTACGGCAGTTATGGGACTTTCAATTGGAACGAGATAGCGAAGAAATTGGGTGGTAGCACCACTCTGACTTACTTTTCAAACTCAGCGTGGCAATCCGCAGAGCCAGCCAAGACTAACGGAACACCAGCAGCAGTTCGCTCCTTCGGTACGGTGATTGAGGGTAGACAGGCTGTATTGAATCTGTATCACAATCAGAACGTAAGTCAGTTGAGCGCAAATGATGTCCTCTCCACGATTAGTTTCAGGAAGCATACGGGTCATGCTGGTAATGAGACAATCAGAATCTACAACGTGCATGGTAATTCAGGAACATCTGATGGTGTGACCGATGACTACCATACAAGTGACCTAAGAATATCCACTAGGAAGATAGGAACTTCCAGTATGACTGACAGGTTCACCATACTAGGTCAGGAGGGGAATGTCGGAATAGGTACTATGAGTCCGACATTTGCATCAGGCAGTGGTCTCCACATATACGACTCCACTCAAGCCAACTTAAGACTGGAAGATGCGGCAGGTGAATTCTTCGATGTTGCTATGCAGAATGGAGATGCTTATCTAATAAATAGAGTCTCTGATGGATTTATATCCTTCAGAACAAACTCTATTGAGAGATTCAAGATTGACTCCGAAGGAGCCAATACAATGTATAGAAATGATTCTACTACTCAGAACGCTTTATTGAAACTGCATGAGGATAGTGTGTATGCAGACAACCCTACGCTTGAAGTCCTAACGGATAGAACAGACGGAGCCATACCTTCAATCAGCGTAGTTGGTGGTGCGGTCACGGTAAGCGGGCCTAATGGGTGGAACACTTGGGAGAAGGAGACATTCTACAAGCATAGTTATGGAACCGCAACAGGTCAGGGTTCAGGACTGATTAATGCATCACACAATGGCGTAGGAACCATCAACTCCTTCACCCTACCATACGATGCCAAGTTAAGGGCAGTTGCAATCACATATACATTCAATACTTCAACAAGCAGTACGGCAGACCAGACTTGGAGGTTGTTCCATAGTGGCAACCCCGCTAATGTAGTTTCAAATTTCACTTTCGATGTAGACAATGACATGACAAACACGCATGGGAACTTCTTTCTGTACGTCTCATCTGGTTTGGATGTAGATATGGGTAAGAATAAGACATATTCCGTAAGAAGAGAATCGGGAACCCTAAATATACAGAGTGCGGTAAGATTCGATTTATGGTACACAAGACACACAGGAAACTTCTGAGGTGATTAAATGGAACATCAAGCAACTAGAGAAGTTGATGAGGAGGGTAACATCACGTGGGTCAATCCCCCTTCCGTCTCAGGCCCATTCTATGATGAGTCAATAACAGATGAGGATATATTGGAGCAAGCGTGGTACGATTTCAGGACGGAGAGGGACTATCTGTTGAGACAAATGGATGTCTATCAAGGGGTGCTGCTGTACAACAGCCTCTCAGCCACTCAACAGACTGAACTAGCAGAGTACAGACAAGCACTGTTAAATCTACCAAACGACTACGACACACCAGAAGAAGCACGCGCTAACATACCTGCTAAACCCTCATGGATGAATTGACATGGCCCTGATATTCCCTTACCTGACCAAGTCTGGTGTCGAATGCCCCAAGGCTTACGCAATCATTCGAGAGATGACAGCGAGAAAGAAATCAGAGGGGTACGAGGTGGAGTACTACGGCGCTATCTTCGCTGACAAGAAGACCTACGAGGCTGGCTTCCGTGCAGTCGAGAGGTTCAGGGAGTACAGGTTTGAGTTGGAGTTGAACTCCATGCACAATATCGTAGAACAGGCATACCTTAATCTGCGTACCCGCTCTGGGTTTGAGTATGCCGAACATGACTTGAAGGCCGGTGAGGAAGAATAGCATGGGGCAATTACTTCAGAGGTTGAGTCAGACATGCCCCCAATGCTCTCAAGATATTCTCGCCAAGAGAATAGAGGGTCGATATGTCAACGAGCGTGGGACTCGCATACTCATATGGGAATGCACAGAGTGTGGTGCTCTATGGCAGAAGCCTAGGAGGGACAGAGCATGATTGATGCGGTAGTTGATGATGAGATTAGCAAGAAGGACACTCGGTTTGAGGAGAGTGAGATTTTCACGTTACCAACGGGAGGTGTAGGCGACTTAGGAGCAGGTGCACGTTCCTCTCTGAGGGAGGGCAGCATCAGAGACCCCTTCACACCTGAGACAAACCCATTGGCAGGACAGCCGAGAGAGGATGTCCCTGCCAACCACCCTATGTTAGATGACTTCGGTGCCGGTAGCGATGCAGGTAGCAGGGACATGGACGATTCGCAAGAAGCACTCGTGAATGAGGTAGGGCTGAAGCAGGCTCTGAAAGTGTTGATGGGCGATAGACATCCTAGCCGTGTCAGAGAAGCGGCAGAGAGTCAGATTCGTAGGATACGTCAGAGCAAAGGGGGGTACACTCAAGGTAGGGGCAATAAGCGATTCAAAGTCCCAAAGGAGCAGATGGGCTCGTTGAACGTGGAAGGAGACAGGTCACGGGTACAAACAAATTTGCAACGAAGAGTATCTCGAGCCCAAGAAGCGGAATCGGCTCTTCGTCGCGTTCTTACTGCAAGCATGAAGCGCCCGAGCAAAATGGAAGAGCCCATCGACCCTCTAGACTATTACCGCGATGACTTAGGTGCACGGGGAGACATCACGAGTGACGCCAAGCAGGGAGCACGTGGCGATAAGGAGTCTTACAAGGACAGCCCTCTACATCAGGCTGCTAGAGTTCTGCCGGATAGGAAAGAACAGTCCTTAACCACTATGAGTCAAGACGAGATTGACCGGCGTAAGATTGAGCGTAACAGGGAAAGACTCGCTGGAGAGCGAGCGAGGCTAGCCAACAGGAAGCAGGCTGAAGAGGAGGGTCGCCCAGTGAATGTCAGAGCAGATGATGACAACCCACTCCTTGACCCGGAGTTCTTCACAGACATGGGTGGTGACGAGGGGAGAAGTTTAGAAGGTGGAACTAACCGCGTTGGTATAAGGGGGCGCAAGAATGTCTAAGAAAAAGAAAGGCAAGGTCGCCATAGTAATCGCATTGAATCCAATGGGAGGTAAGAATCCCAAGAAGCCCACCAAGACTGCCGATGTCGGTAAGGGTGGCATGTGCGGTGTCAAGAAAGCAAAGCCATGCTGCAAGAACTGCGGTAAACCTCTTGACAAAGGCATGTGCAAGATGGGTTGCTAATCATTCTAGATATGCACGCATGGCTAAGACGTCTAGTCTCCCAAGCCATGCTGCTGTGCCCATGATTAGCACAGTCAAGTATGGGTAGTAGAATTCCATTGGAATCTCTATCGAGACATCAGAGATGATGTTACTCACGAAAGCCATGTCTATCATGTATCTTCACCTCGGAAGTATTCTGCTAGGTGTTTGAACTCATTCACTAGAAGAAACGTAGCACAGAAAAGAAAGAATCCCATCAATATGTAGACAGGTAGGAAGGGTGAATATTCCATACTATCACTCTACTTGTGCTACCCAATAGTCCCAATCCCAATCGGGATGGGCGGCCATCAGTCTCTCTAAATCAGCACCCCTATCTTCTTGAGAAACCAAGTCATTACCCGCCCGTATTCCATACAGGTGTAGAAACTACACCGCTTCTATTTCAGACTTGCGGAGTGGTGCTCCAAAAACTGGAGTTATCATTACCCTGTGGTATTTTTGAACTGTTCATGCTCGTCTCACTCCTACCATTTTCACGATGGTTGGCTTGCCGCCTACTCCCTGCTTCTTCGACCTCTTCCTTCTAGTCGCAGCCTTCTTTTCCTTATCTGACATGCCCCGCGATGTCTCTGGTGTTTTGGAGGAGACTTTGACAGACGGTCGGCACTTCGGATATCCCTTACTTGACTTCTTGGCCTTGCTACGACCACATGGTGGGTGCTTACCGCTCTTGTCTTTTCTAGAGACGTCGACCCACTTCTCCTTGAACCAACGATTGAGATTCTTCTGCACTTCTTCTTCGGTCATCAAAATCTCGAAACTCCTACCATTTTCTTGATGCTTTTTTGCTTGTCAATTAAAGCATAACAAGGACACTTGGGTGATGTCGCTGAACAATTCATCACCCCATTAACCATGCAAACACAAGGTGTCTTTTCAGTCCCCCCACAACAGCAAGATTTTCTTTTGAGTTTCATTTTTTCTTCTTTCCTTTCTTGCGGAATTTTCCTCTGCAATACTGCACTGCCCAGCCATTGGCGTATGCAGAGGGGTAGACTTTGAACTTCCTCTTGGCTGCTGCTTTACCTTCAGGGCAGAGTTTCTTCTCGAGCATGTCCCACGCTACTTCCAAACCTGTACACTCAGGACAATCACAAGCCATCAGCAATTCCACCTCTTGAGAGCAGCGCCTTTGGGTGTGAGTTTCCCTCCTTTGCTCGTCGGTCCTTTCACACCACCCATGCGAGCACAGAATGATTTTCTCCTCTTGGCTTTCTTGCTACCAGCCTTGAGTTTCGATGGCTTGGTAGTAACAGGTGGCTTGAGGTTCGCACCCTCTTCCCTTTTGAACTTAGCACGGCCCTTGGCGTTCAGTCCGCCTTTCTTGCTGTGCCGGTTCGGGTTGTACCCGTGGAAAGGTTTTGATTTCTTCTTGCCCTTCTCAAAGTGAGTGTCTAGTAAAGCCATGGATGCCTGTTGCATGGGAGTGCAGCAAGAACATGGCTCGTAGTCATCCATATGTGATGCACAAAGGATGTCAAATATGAGAGTTTCTGCTCAAGATGTGGATGGGCCGTGAGGGAGGATAAGGGAAGAAGAGTGTTAGGACCACAGAAGCAAACAAAATGAACTGTAAAAACTACTCCTCCCTCACGATGCCGCGCTCGCTCTTCAAAGTTATGGGGGATGCCGAGACTTATTATTCTTCCTCAAGATTCTCGGGTTTCTCACCTATTTTCTTAGCATTTAATAAAGAGTAGACTGCTCTGTCGAGCACTGCGTAGAACAAACCTAGACCGACGAGTGCCCAACAGCCAAAGCATAGTTTAAGCAGCCATTCCATTCTGTTCCCTCATAGCCATGATGTCATCTATCCTGAGTATAGCAGTAGCGACTTCAGTGGCGCTGCTGATGACTTGCTTGACCAGAGACTCTGGCTCTACCACTCCCTTCTCTAGAGTGTTGCAAATCTCACCGACTCCACGGTCATCTATGTACAGTCCAATGCCGTCCTCTGCAGACCTTAGTTCCATCACTACATCTAACGGGTCCATGCCTGCGTTGTTTGCTATGGCCGCAGGGATTATCTCTAGCGCATCCGCGTAGGCTTCTAAGCACATTCTCTCCCTCGCTGTCATGTTAGGTTGGTTGGCCGCGTGCTCTCTCACTGTCACAGATGCTGCTGAGAACGAAGCACCTCCTCCGGGGAAACCTCTCCCGCCATCCTTCATGGCTAGACAGGTGACGCCAATGGCGTCGTCGAATGCTCTCTCGTACTCTTCGATAGTCTGCCGTGTCGCTCCTCTGACAACAAGGCAAGTAGCCTCACCCTCACCTGCGACAGTGACGAAGTCTAAGTCTCCTATGCGTTCCTGTTTGATAGAGGCATTGATGGCCATGATGGGCTCATCGACATCTACTATGCGGTGGTAGATTGGGACACCTAATAGTCTGGACAAGCCTTCCATGTCGCTTTGTTGCAAACGAGTCACGAGTGGTATGCCGTGCTGTGATAGGTAGTGCGCCACTGCTTCGTGCACGCTGTCTCTCACGAAGACTACACCTTGAGGGCCCACTGCTCCAGCCACCATAGATGCTAACTCGCTGAGCATTTTGAGTTCCTGTTGTTTGAGTTCATGCAATTGCTGCATGTTCTCTACTTGCATCTGGACCTCATTGAAATCATATCCCTCCAGACCACCATTCAGTAGGAGGACGTTCAGGTCTCCCTCCATGCTCTTGTCTTCTACTTCATTGGCGAACTCCTTGTTGATGACGAGACCGTCCTGTACGTAGGAATCACTTAGTGAGCCTCCTGCTTGTGTGATTACCCTGATGTGGTCTAGGTTACCATCAGCCTTCTCGCATGCTTTCAAACACAATTCTGCAGCGTAATCTAGGTCACTCTCGGTGGCTTTCCCTCTTAGTGCTGTCTTCGCAGCGTCCAGAATGTTAATGTCCTGCGATTGCAGATGCTCTAGTGCGAGGTTCTTACCTGCTTGGAATGAGCGGATGACAACTCTAGGATGTATCCCTCTCATCAACAGCCCTTGACTCAAGGCTAGCATCTGACCCGCCACGACAACGACACTCGTTGTCCCGTCTTTGCACACTGCTTCCTGTGTTTGGCTCGCTTCCACCATCATCTGCGCACCCGGATGTGCAGTGTCTAGTTCTCGGAGAACTGATATGCCATCATTGGTCACGATGTGGTGACTACCGTTCGTCAGTAACTTGTCCATACCTGCTGGACCCAAGGTAGACCTGACGGTCTCAGCCACATTCATGGCTGCCTTTATGTTACTCATTTGTGCTTCTCTACCTGTTTGTTTTTCTTGTTCACTCATTGTTTTCTTCCTCCATTAATTGGATGAGTAGGGCGTCGGGGTCTATGTTGAAGTATTCACAGATTGTCACGTAAAATATTTGATAGAAATCGTCAGGCGCGTCTTCTAATAGGTTCACCAAATCACCTCAATACTATCTACGATTCCTGTTTCTGGATTTCGATTCTTCACGAAGCCTTCTGACTTTCCGTACTGCCATACATCATAGACCAACTGGCAGTCCTTCAAGCAGTAGTCTGCAACGCTCTGGTATTCTCCTGATTGCCACATCTTAGGGGCCTCTTCACTCTGGTGAGTCTTCTGCTTCCCTAGAGTGTGCTTGCAGATGTCATCCAGATGGTGACTCTTCCCAGTCGCACCTCGGAGAAGAGCAGAGGTGTCCAACACGTGCTCACTCTTCATCAATTGCCCAGCATAGTAGCAATCCAATGCGTCTCTCAACACTGGTAGGTCAAAGCCCATCAAGTTGTGACCTAGTATCTTGCCACCTTTCTCTACATGTTTCTCTAAATGCTCACCTAGTTCCTTGGGGTGTAGAGGATGCCAGATAGCGTCATCGATATCTATCTCCTCCTTGGAGAAGAGATGTCCTTCCTCACCATCCCAAGTGCAGACTACTGTGGGCTCGAAGAGGTGGGTGTTACCCCAACCTCCTATCTCCCACGAATAGTTTCCAGTTTCAATATCCAATGCCATTATCTCTGTCAATTTTCCTCACTCCATCTTACGTACGGTACCCCGGACACCTTAGTCTCCTTGAAGGAGGCTTTTATTTCATCGTAGTGTTTGTACACGACAGGTAGGCTCCTGTCCATCTGCCTACCGTATGTCTTGAGAACATCCTTTTTGAGACTCCAACCATCCCCACGGTGGTCGCCTAAGTCATAGACCTTGCAGGCACCCAAAGCCTTCTGCCATGCCTCAGCCTTGGCTAGTTTCGCAGCCTTGGTAGCACCTAGTTCTAGGTCACTCTCCAGCCAGATGATTAGTTTCTCATACACGTCGTATAGTATCTCCATGGCCATGTCGAGATGGTCACCTGTAACGTACCATGTTTCTGCAGGGTCGTAGTCTCCACTATTCCGTTGCTCGTTCTTCTCAATGAGAACTAAATGAGTGGCTAGGACGTTGAGATAATTCTCGATGTTAGGCATGAAAGAGAGCACGACGTCACCTAGTTTAGCATCCATACCCGTGACGAGGTTGTAGAACTCCTCTACTGCAGCATCTAGTGCAGGGTCAAAGTCTCTTGACTTGGCGAACATCTGCAATGATGCTCCTCGAACTATGCTCTCACGTTCTTCTCTCTCTTCCTTGACTGTGGGGTCTAGGTCAGCCCACATCTTCCCATCGATATCTGAGCAAGCGAAAAGGTGTTCCAACACAAGAGTCTCCACTTGGATGAAGTGCTGTGCTAAGTCCTCAGTGGTCTTGACTTCCTCCATCTCATTGGCCCACACTCCTCGCATCCTCCGCTTGGAGACCTCCATTCTCATGTCATTGTCCCAAGGAGCGTAATAGAGTAGCACTCTTTGGAACAACCCCTTTGTCAATACATATTCTTTGACACCTGCAGGAGGGAAGGTAGTAATCCAGAAGGACACGCGAGACTCAGTCTCAATTTTACCGTCCTTCATGTGCTTAGTCAGTGTGTTGCTGTGGCTACCAATGGGGTTCATAGCCTGCTGTAGGTAAAGTATGACCTCTTGGAAGAACTGCTTGGGGCTAGGTTGTAGTAGAATACTACCCTCATCGAAGTTCAAGAGTTTGTTTCCATTCAACAGACCGGGCACTTCCTCAGTGTAGTAGTCCCCGTTCTCGTCCTTGTGTGTCTTGAAGGAACCAATCAGTCCAGCGTCTGTCCCTGATGTGAAAATGTCAGCATCTATATCTGCGTGGCGTGCCACTTCTCCTATGAATTCCCAAGCAATCGACTTCCCGGACCTAGTAGGCTGGACCCAGAACACGTGGAATCTTCCGTCTAAATAACTAGCCCACACTGGAATGCGTATCAGGTCTGCCACCTTCTGTCCTTGTAGAAAGAAGAATGATAGCAGGGCTGGTACCTCATTGAAGAATGAGGTTTTCCTGAATCTCTCTACGTAATCTTTCAGTATAGGGTATCGCTTCACGGCTGTATAATCTTCCCAAGTTCTTGCCATACCACCTCGACTCTTGACCAGTCTATAAACAAATCGTCTATATTGTAAGAGAAGAACCCAATAATATCAAGAAGTTCTACGTTCAATGAGCACTTCATCCTCACTTGTCAAGGCTTCAACCACACGTCCTCGGAGAACTTTACCCATCCTCTTGACATCTCTCAGACACTCACCACAGGCTGCTTCTTCGATACTACCACAAGCCTCTAGAATATTATCTACCATCTCATCACCAATGCCGGGTATGGTTCGGAGCATGTCGACTCGCACGTCGTTGCTGGAGACGCGACGCACAGCCTGTGCACCGTGTCTGCTTGCCTGCTTGTATGTTTTCTCATGTAGTCCGACAATGAAGTGGGATGCTTCCATCAAGTTCGGAGCACGATAGACTAGACAACCAAAGTCTGCGGCTATTCGAGCCAAGCCACCTGCTATTTGCTTTGTAGCAGCACTAAAATTGGTGGAGCCGCCGCGAAGTTGCACTTGTTTAACATAATCTCCCACCTCACCCCACACGACCACGCCAAACTGCGGAGCATTGGCGTCAAGGTTGTCCAATTGGCGCATGAGATGGCCACTTCGCAACGACTCCAAGAAATCGGAAACGGTCTTTGCTTCTAAGTGCCACTGACCGCATAGGTAATCACCAATGACAAGGGCTTCACGAGAGACACCCACTGCTGGCTTCTTCTTCATGGCTCTACGCAACACTGCCTCGGGGAGAGGACCTCGCTCATTGCTGTCTATAATTAACGGCTTCATACTGACCCCGTCCCATCCCATAATTGGCAGCGGCCTAGGCACAGCCCTCCTGACTCTAAAGAGGAACAGTGTTGATGGTAACCACCATTGACTATCGTGCTTACATGATACCTAGTCACGTTCTCATCGTAATCAGCCCACTGTAGTGTGTGTATGTATTGAGAGATTAGTTCTGCATGCTCATCACGGGAGTCTTGAGTCGTCCTCTCTACAGGCAAGAAGTTTCTGAGTCTAGATGCTAGATATATTACGAGAGATTTGCGTGCGTCGTGAGGTGGGTTACTACCCACTTGACAAGCAGCCTCCACCAGACATGGTAGTATCTTGATACCGTTCATCTCAACTGTATCAAACTCTATGGCTGGACCCGTGTTAGTAAAGCGAGTGCTCTTCACTTCTTCTATGGGCAAGTCAACCCCATTACTACCGTACATGTACTGCCCTCGTCGGTGACGCTCTGCTCTTTCACAAATATCATCCCAACTCCATTCGAGAAGTTCTTCGCTCTTCAATGGGATGCTCCACCGCCCTACGTGCTGCTTGGCATTGTAGGAATTGGGAATGCGTATGAGTCTAGCCATGTCAAAGGGCACAGTAGGGTCCATGCAAGTAAGGTCCAACGCATCTTTCCATCTGTTGATGACCTTCTTCCCTGCTGCCTTGATAAGGGAGACTTCACTCCCAGTAGAAGGACGATGTGTCTTAGATAGTTTCACCCAGATGTGGAACCCGTTGCCACTGAACCACACAGCATGGTGTATGTCTTTATCCATGAGCATCTGATGGGCTCTGCGAACCTGATTGAGAACTTGGTCACCATCCACATCGAATACGATGCTTCCCTTTCTGGCTTTCTTGTCAAAGTCCAAGACGAAATGCCTGACTATGGCCGTGTTGTACTCACCGCGCTTGCCACTAGGCTTCACTGCACGGAACCCGTACACGCTGGTGTATGCACACTGGCTGTTGCGCAGCGAGCCCCAGTATGTTTCCAACTCCTTGGGAGTGTGCACCACTTTGCGAAACAAACCAGCCTCACGAGGGAAATCGAATTCAATTATGTTCATGCTCTACCCCCCATTTGAATTCCGATAGCGCTTTGTTGCACTCTGTGTAAAGTAGAAGGATAGTTTCGGGACTTACATATTCTCTTGGTATGCAGATGTCTATGTACTTATCAATAGGGATAGGGTCTACAACCATATCCTCTGGCACACTACCGTAATGCACATAGATGTCATCACTTTCGTGGGTGTCCCTCAGGCTTTCTAAAAGCAATAGTCTCACCGTCTCTAAGTAGTATTCTTCTTCCATTATATCACCTCGAAGATTTTCAATGCTATCATTGATGATAGGATGATGTTCACACCCGCTGCTATGGTTCGCCAGAATGCTAACTCTGCGAAGTGTTTCTGACTCCAGTGCTCCAACTCGTCACTCATGCTTCCACCTTGTACTTTGGGCATAGGTCCATGTAGTCACAGTAGGAGCATTTGAAGTCGTCCTTCGTCATAGGGAATTCTTGCTCTACATACATGCGTAGTAGTTTGTTTAGTGCTGTCTCCATGGCACGCTCACTCACTCTCTTGGTTGGCTCGTAATCCAATCGGTCTGCTGCACTGTATCTCCAACCCCAGTGGGTGACGATGCTGTCATTCAATCCCGCTTCTATCAAATCCTCCTCAGTGGAGAGTTCGATGAGCATCTTGTAGTATGCCATCTCCATTCTCATGGCAGACATTTTCCTCGGGTGCCACTTGCCAGTCTTCAACTCCATGAGGGCTAGACCTCCTTGCCCTTCTCTGAATACCCGGTCAATGATACCGACCAGCCTCACCTTGACTTCCTTGTCATCTACACGGAAGGTAGTAAGAGGAGATAGTTTCACTTCATTTGCAACAGGTAAGAAATCTTCAGGGTCAGTGTGAGCCAGTCTGAGTATCTCATTCCGAAGAAGCCATGTGATGTTGTGGTCGTACTCTGCTTCGTAGAATGGCTCGTCCTTAGACGAGTCTCTTCTCATGCCGATGACCTCTTCCCTAGAAGGTAGCCAAGTCCTGAGTTGTTCCATGACTAGCCTGTCCTTACCTTCACTAGCAGCGTCCTTTAGCATCGACAGAGACTCAGCATCAGCATTGTGATAGAATGCTTCCATGCTTTGATGCACGTCGTCACCTATCACTAGGTAGTCGTGCTGCAATTGGGGAACTTCGTGGGTCTTAGACAGCCATAGTTGTTGAGGGCACCAC
>Ga0209348_1000355_pt1 | contig 25134 bp, 30 predicted proteins | sample ETNvirenome_2_30_FD_184065 | JGI IMG/M metagenome (GOLD analysis project Ga0209348, IMG submission 184065) | Marine viral communities from the Pacific Ocean - ETNP_2_30 (SPAdes) (version 2) | ecosystem: Environmental > Aquatic > Marine > Oceanic | place: Pacific Ocean | collected 2013-06-22
ACACCCAATCAATATTGGGTAGAAAGATTTATTGATAAAGTTAGAATACATGTTTATCCAACACCAGATTCTACAAATGCATCTAAAGATATGCATTTTTATTTTATAAAAAGAATACAAGATGTAGGTGATTATACAAATGCAACTGATGTTCCATTCAGATTTGTGCCTTGTATGGTATCAGGACTTGCATATTATTTAGCACAAAAGTATCAACCACAATTAATTCAAGCTATGAAATTAGCTTATGAAGATGAATTGGCTAGAGCATTAGCAGAAGATGGTTCAGCTTCTAGTACATACATTACACCAAAAGCATACTACCCAGGAACATAATGGCAAAAGTAAAAATTATTAAAAGCATACGTAAAAAATTATTTCCTTTAGAAACTAAACCAGGACCTGGTGCTAAAGACAAATTTAAAAAACTTGATCCAAAAAGTCCTTATTTTAATGTTGATGAATTAGGGTCTCCTCCACTTCACAGAGGTAGTGGTACCTCTGGAGTTCAAAAGAAAAAACAAAAAGATGTAGGTCCTAGAATACATGAAGGTTTTGAAAAAAAAGATAAAGCAAAAAAAATAAGAGATTTACAAATGGGTGGATCAAAATATCTACGAGGTGGTGGAATTGCACAACGTGGGTTAGGTAGAGCATTTATGAAAGGTGGAAGGGCAAGATAATGGCAAAATACGCAACAGGTAAACACGCAAAAGCAATATCAGATAGATCTGGTGTAGAATTTCCATATAGAGAAATGGTTAGAGAATGGAATGGTGCTTTTGTACATGTTTCTGAGTTTGAACCAAAACAACCACAATTAGAACCTAAACCTATTTCAGCTGATGGTATCGCATTAAGAAATGTTAGAACTGATAGAACAGAACCATCAACAACTGTTAGAATACCTAACAACGGTTTTGAAACTTATGAAGCAGGTTCTAGAATTATAAATGTTTTTGCACCTGGACATGGTTTAACTAATGGTACAACTTATAGATTTAGAGGAGCACCGACTACTTCTCCAGGGACAGGCACTTCAACAAACCCAGTTTTTGCTTACGCAAACATTCCAGATTTTGATGGAATAACAGGAACAAATATTACAAAGTCTGCAGGATACGCTATCACTGTAGGTCTATATAAAAATGATGCTGCAGTAACAACTGATTATGCAAGTTCAAATTTTTTTCATTTTACAGTTGATACAGATACTGCTACAATTGGAAATGTAAAAGGAGGAGGTTATGGTTCTTCAGTAGGGCCCATAACTATAGAGGCATGATTAAAAAAATTAAAAAATTTATTTGTAAATTATTTGGTATTAAACAATGTGAGTGTCCAGACGAAAATGAGGTTGGACAAAAAGGACTGCCAATAATAAATGAAACGGAAAAACAAAAAAAGATACGTTTAAAACATAAAGGACAATAATGGCTGGAATAAGTTACAGTGGATTAGTTACACAAATTAGAAACTACACAGAAGTAGATTCAAATGTTTTATCTACAGATCAATTAGAAAATATTATTTTAAATGCACAATATAGAATAATGAGAGATATTCCTATTGATGCAGATAGAAAACAACAATCAGGTAATTTAGTAACAGGTCAAGAAACAATTAATGCTCCAGCTGGCTGTTTATTTGTTAGAGGCATACAAGTTTATGATTCAACATCAGCTATAACTGGTGCTAATATTTGGTTAGAAAAAAAAGATATTACATATTTACAAGAATATGTTTCATCAACAGAATCCGCTAAAAGAGGTCAACCTAAATATTATGCTATGTTTGGTGGAGCTACCGGTGATAGTGATACTAATTCTGGAAGAATGATGTTTGCTCCTGTTCCTGATACTACGTATAAATTTAGAGTGCATTTTAATAAAATGCCGGCTACTTTAGCTTCAGATAATACGACTAATTATATTAGTTTAAACTTCCCAAATGGTCTATTATACTGCTGTCTATCAGAAACATACGGATTTTTAAAAGGTCCGATAGATATGTTGACATTATATGAAAATAAATATAAACAAGAGGTACAGAAGTTTGCTAACGAGCAAGTTGGTAGAAGACGAAGAGACGACTACACAGACGGAGCAGTTAGAATACCAGTTACCTCAGCAAACCCGTAGGAGAAAAAATTATGGCAATAACATCTGCAGTATGTACAAGTTTTAAAGTTGAACTTTTAAAAGGAGTTCACAACTTCACAGCGACAACTGGAAATACTTTTAAAATAGCTCTTTACACAAGTTCTGCAACTTTAGGAGCTTCAACAACAGCTTATTCAACATCAAACGAAATTACTAATTCATCTGGAACAGCATACACAGCAGCTGGAGCAACTCTTACAAGTGTAACTCCTGTAGCTGATAGCACAACGGCAGTTTGTGATTTTGCTGATGTTAGTTACACAAGTGCAACCTTTACAGCAAATGGTGCATTAATTTATAATGATTCAGCATCTGGAGATCCAGCATGTGCAGTTATTGCATTTGGTGGTGATAAAACTGTAACAAGTGGAACTTTTACAATTCAATTCCCTACAGCAGACGCAACTAACGCAATCATACGATTAGCCTAAAGGAGTAACGACGTATGTCCGTTACTAGAACATTCACGGTAACGGTGGTTAGCACCGGCAGTGGAAATAAATATTTTATTGATGGTGTTCAACAAGATACTTTAAATCTAGCTGAAGGTGGAACATTTAAATTTGATCAAGCAGATTCATCAAATAGCACTCACCCTTTAAGATTTTCAACAACAAGCGACGGTACACATAATTCTGGAAGCGAATATACGACCGGTGTTACCACCAATGGAACACCAGGATCTTCTGGTGCGTACACACAAATTACAGTAGCAGCATCTGCACCAACTTTATATTACTATTGCAGTAATCACTCTGGGATGGGTGGACAAGCAAATACAATTAGTGGAGATTCTTATGGTGCATTTGGTTGGAGTTCAAATCGTTGGGGAGTAGAAGAAGAATTTATTTTAGGTTGGGGCGCACAAGCTTGGAATGATAGTGAATGGGGTCAACTAAATAATGCTGTTGTTTCTTTAACAGGTGTCTCTGCAACTGCTAGTGTAGGGTCTCCTACAATTGATGCACAAATAGCAATTGGTTGGGGTCAAGACGGTTGGGGAGTTGAAAATTATGGTGCCTCTGGATTAGTAGTAGAATTAGAAGCTCCAGATGCAATATCATCAGCTATTGGTACTGGTAGTGCTTGGAATAATGGATCTTGGGGTGAACCACAAGGTTGGGGACAATTTGTTATAAGTCCGGCAGATGTAATGGGTTTAACAGGTGTATCATCAACATCTGCAGTTGGTTCAGTAAGTCATGTAATTAATGCAACGTTTAGCTTAACAGGAGTTTCAGCAACTTCTAATGTAGGAGCGATAACTGCGGCCTCTCAAATTGTTGGATTAATAGGTGTGTCTTCAACTTCTGCAGTGGGTTCAATAACCCCTGCACAACTTTCTTTAGGATTAACAGGAGTTTCAACAACTTCTAGTCTTGGTACACCAGTTATTGATGCGATTGATATAATAGATGTTACAGGTGTACAATCTACATCTGGTGTAGGATCAATTATAATTGAAATAGGAGTTCCTGTAACAGGAGTTTCTTTTACTTCTGCTGTGGGTTCTATAGCACCAGCAGATGTAATGGGATTAACAGGAGTTTCTGCAACTGTTTCTGTGGCTGGATTTGGCACTGCAGATGGTTTTGGAATTCAAGCATATCAAGCTATTGACACAGGTTCTAATACATCATATAGTGACGTCGCATAGAATAAGAATTCTAATTGGGAGATAAAAAATTATGGCATCAACATATACACCTTTAGGGGTAGAGCTTCAGGCAACTGGTGAAAACGCCGGTACGTGGGGGACAAAAACTAATACTAATTTACAAATTATAGAACAAATTTCTGGTGGATATACAACACAAGCAGTAACAAGTGGTGGGACAGTAGCATTATCTGTTTCAGACGGATCAACTGGTGCAACTTTATCTCACAGAATGATTGAGTTTACAGGATCATTATCTGATAATGCAATCGTTACAATACCTATAGATGTACAAAACTTTTATTTTTTAAGAAATTCAACATCTGGTTCATACACAGTTCAATTTAAATATGCTTCGGGAAGTGGTGATTCATTTACTTTTGCTGCAGGAAATAAAGGTGATGCTCTTGTATTTGCAACTGCAAATGATGGAACTAATCCAGACATTGATACTCTACCAGCTGGAGATGTAACACTTACTGCAACACAAACTTTAACAAACAAAACTTTAACTTCACCTGCAATAGGGACCTCTATTTTAGATACAAATGGAAATGAATTAGCTAAACTTACAGCTACAGGTTCTGCAGTAAACGAATTTACAATAGCAAACGCTGCTACAGGAAATGATCCAACACTATCTGCAACAGGTGGTGACACAAATATTGATATAGCTATTAAACCAAAAGGATCTGGAGAAACTGTTTTTGGAACAGGAGCAGCAAACGCTACAATTACAAGTAGTGGAGCACATGATTTAATACTAGATACTAATTCTGGAACTAATTCAGGAACAATCACAATTACAGATGCAGCTAACGGAGATATAACTATAGCTCCTAACGGAACTGGAGTTGCTAAAGCTGTAGATGGTGGAGATAATACAGCAGCAATTAAAATTGCTGGTAAAGAAACTATTTGGGTTCCATCCTCAGCTATGTATCCTAATACTACAAATGGATGTGCTGACTTAGAACAAACAGAATTATCTAATGGACCTGAATTAAAATCTTTAGATTTTGATAAAGACTCAGATGAATTTGCACAATTTGCTGTTGCATTTCCAAAATCATGGAATGAAGGAACAGTAACTTTTCAAGCTTACTTTACAGCTGATTCTACAAACACAGGTACTGTTTCTTGGGCATTAAATGGTGTTTCTTGTGCAGACAATGACACTATTAACGTTGCTTTTGGAACTGCAGTTGCACCAACAGCAAAAGCTCATAGTGGAACAGCAAACGATTTAGACGTTACAGCAGAAAGTGGTGCAGTAACTATTGCAGGTTCACCTAGCACAGATGAACAAGTATTTTTTCAAATACAAAGAGACGTGTCAGAAGATAGTTTAACAGCTGATGCAAAACTATTAGGTATTAAATTATTCTTTACTACTGACGCTGCTAACGACGTTTAATAGGAGTATAGAGTGAAAGACTTTAAACTAGACCCAAATAAAATCTTCCCTTCATATGGTGGAAAAGGTTCTCGTAAACATTCGGGGCCAAAAACTAAAGGATTTGGTTATCAAATCTTAGGTTTTGGATCTGGTGCTCCAGGAAAAAATCAAATACCTTTTGGTTATTTAATTGTTGCTGGCGGCGGCATGGGAGGCCAAAACTACGGTGGCGGCGGAGGCGGCGGTGGAATGAGAGAATTTTCTATTCCCCAAGGTCAACAAGCAGTCGAAACAGGAACTTACACAATTACAGTTGGTGCTGGAGGATCTGGAACAAGATCACCAGGTCCAGGTGGACCTGAATCTGGAAGAGGTGTAAATGGTGGTGCTTCTTCAGTATTTACAGGTTCTGCATTTGCGGTTGAATCATCCGGAGGTGGTGGCGGAGGTAATCAAGGAGTCCCTGATTTAAATGGTGCTGGTGTACCTGGAGGTGCAGGCGGTGGATCTGGTCCAGGAGGATATATAAGTTCTAATCCAAGAGGAAACGGAAACGCTGGTGGATACTCTCCACCTGAAGGCGCACAAGGAGGTCAATCACCTAGTTCACTAGATGCACCTGCTTACGGAGCAGCTGGTGGCGGAGGCGGCGGAGCTCAAGGATCAGCAGGATCACATTCTAACTCTGGAGGCCCAGGAGGCGGCGGAACTCCAACTACATTTATTTCACCAAGTGCACAAACATTCTCTGGCGGAGGTGGCGGTGGATTTGGAAACGTGCCTAGTGGATCTGGCGGATCAGGAGGATCTGGCGGAGGAGCTGGTGGTAACGCTAACGCTTCAGCGAATACTGGAGGTGGCGGCGGAGGCGGCGGCCCAGTGCAAGGTAATGGAAATAGACAAGGTGGATCTGGTAGAGTTCATTTAAGATGCCCTACTGCTTTAGTACCCCTTGTTACAGTTAGTCCTGAAGGATCAATAACTGCTTCTCAAGACGGAAGTGCAATAATTACTTTTACATCTAGTGGTACTTTAACCATCGCATAGAACTTGATTTTCAAATAATTTATCTGTATAATGTAGAGATACATTATGAAAGATATTAAGGTAAAACAGACTAATTTAATCTTAGAAAAAAATATAGAAAAACCAACTTTTTTGTATGAATGTATTTTAGAAAATATAAATACAAAAAAATTAATTAAAGGAATAGAACACGGTATTACTCTTCCAAGTAATATGAATCATAGAACTAATGTTCGTGGAGAAATGACGGACTGGAAATATTTTGTTCATGATGTAGATCTTAATAGCCTGCTTTCTTTTTGCATAGACCATTTTGACTTAGATACAAAAATGGGCAACTCGTATTTAGTAAATGCTTGGGGAAATAAAATGACAAGAAATTGTTTTACTGCCCTACATGATCATGCTGGCAACAGCGTATCAGGTGTATTATTTTTAAATACTTGTAAAGGACATTATTTAGAATTCCCTGAATTAAATATAAAAACAGAAGTTATAGAAAATAAAATTGTTTTGTTTAGAGGACATACTAGACATAAAGCAAAAAGAATAACAGACAATACTGTTAAATATGCAATAGCTTTTAATTTTAGAGCAAGGGAGAGTTGGGAATGACAAATATAGGCTGGGTGCCTTTTAAAAAAAGTTATTTTGATAAATATCATATTATTGAATCTTTAGAAAGAATGATAAAAACTCCTGAAAAAATTTTAGGGTTCTACAAAGAAACAAATAGTTGGTTTAAACAGTGTCCTTCTAATTTTAATTTTTTAAAAAATTTTTATGTTATTAGATCTCCTTTTGATGTTGAAATTAAATATTTTAGAGAAGAAAAAAGAATTTGGGTAAGTCAAAAACAAGGTTTTGTAGATCATATGATTGACCCTAGATTTGGACAATATACAGATACAGATAAAGCTTTATGTTCTGTTTTAGTTTCTTATATGTTTGTTGCAGATGAACCTGTGTGGTTAGAAGTTTATCCTCCTTTTTTACATGGTGAGGTAAAGAATACTAGATTTATTAGTGGAACCTTTGATATTCATAGTTGGCAAAGACCCGTGGATTTTACCTTTGAAATATTAAACGATAAAAAACCAATTAAAATAAAAGAAAATCAACCTTTATATTATGTAAGATTTGTAAGTAAAAAGCTTAATGATGATTTTAATTTAAAAAGATTAAAATGGACAGAAGAATTGTTTAAAGCACATGCAATCTCTCAACCACAAAATTATTTTGTTAATGTAGCTTGGAAACTAATGAAACTAGGTAATAAGCTAAGACCTAAAAAATTTATTAAATGAAAAATTTAAAAGACTATATACTTCAATTAGATAATTGGATTCCTAATAATATCTTAAAAACTTCTTTAAAAGAACTTAAAAAAGATAAGACTTGGGAACAACACAAATATCAAAACTTGCAAGATGCAAGTGATACTTACGTTAAAAATAAAAGTAAAGAACTTAATATTTGTTGGGGAGAAAAATTAACTTATTTAGAAGAGTTAATGAAATTAACTTGGAAAGCAATAGAAAGATATATTATTATTGATAAAATTGGTGGAGACACAATTAATAGTTGGAATGGATTTTCTAAAATTAGATTTAACAGATATAAAAAAAATCAAATAATGTCTAAACACGTTGATCACATTCATGATTTGTTTACTGGAGAAAGAAAAGGAATACCGATATTAAGTATTGTTGCTGTTTTAAATGATGACTATGAAGGTGGAGAGTTTATACTATTTGATGATTATGAGATTAAATTTAAAGCTGGAGATTTAATTATTTTTCCTTCTGCATTTTTATATCCACATTTAGTTAAACCCATAAAGAAAGGAACAAGATATTCTTTTGTATCTTGGTGTTATTAGATGATTGATTATTTAAAAGGTGTGCATAAAGATGCTGGAATAAAATATAAAAATCATAAAGACATTTTAATTACACCTTTATTTACTGAATCTTTTTGTAAAGAACTTTGTGATATAGGAGACGAATTAAAAAACAAATTTAATTATTGGCATCAATCTAACGTTGCTAAAGATTCAACATTGTATTTTAATATTATGCGATCTAGATATTTTGCTGGAGAAAAATTTTTTGAAGATTTTACTATACATTATTCTCAAACTATTTCTAAAATGATAAAAAAAGAATGGCCTTCTACAAAAGTAATAGGTTGGTTTGACCCATTTATTGTTAGATATGATGGTGGTAAAAAAGACGAATTACATTTACATAATGATGTAAGTCACATAACAATGGTAGTTAAATTAAATAATGATTTTAAAGGTGGTGTACTTAAACTTCCAAGACAAAAATTTGATAATAAAAAAATACCAGTGGGATATGCTTTAGTATGGCCGAGTCAAGTAACTCACCCACATACTGTATCTCCCATTACAACAGGAGTTAAATATTCTATGACAAGTTGGACCTGGCCAGTATATTGGCAAGAAAATGGAATAGCTTGGCAAAAGGAGATGCATCAATGATTTTAAATCATAAATATTTTTATTTTAAAAAAGCTTTAACAGATAAATTTTGTGACGATGTAATTAAATATGGTTTAGAACACAAAGCTAAAAAAGCAACTGTAAGAAAAGTTACAAATGTATCACAAGGAGTTACAAAAAAATATAGAAACTCGGATATAGTTTTTTTAGATGAGGAATGGATTTATAAAGAAATTCAACCTTATGTAAGACGAGCTAATGAAGAAGCAGGTTGGAATTTTGAATGGGATTGGACAGAACCAGCTCAATTTACTATATACGGACCTAATCAATTTTATAACTGGCATGTAGATACTAGTTTACCTTATGACAATCCTAATAATTTAAATACACATAATAAAATTAGAAAGTTATCTGTAACTGTAAATTTATCTAATTCTAAAGATTATAAAGGAGGACATTTTGAATTTGATTTTAGAGATTATCAAGATATAAAAAAATGTAAACCACATAGAGTTAAAGAAATAAATCAAAGAGGAAGTCTAATAGTTTTTCCATCTGATTTATGGCACAGAGTTACACCTGTTACAAAAGGAAAAAGATACTCATTAGTAATGTGGAATTTAGGATATAGTTTTAAATAAAAATGAAAGATATTTTTGTCTATGATCATTTTTTAGATTGGGAGAGTTTTAATAAAATAAATGTTACCATGAACAGTGGTTATTTTCCTTGGTACTTTAGTTGTGTGACTGAAAATAATAAAAAAGATGAATTTCAATTTTCACATTTATTTTATCAAACAGGAGGAGTAAACTCTGATTTTTGTGATATGCTAAATCCTTTAATAAAAAAATTAAATGCTACAGCAATAGCTAGAATAAAAGCTAATCTTTTATTACAAACTAAAAATATTAAAATATTTGATTACCATACTGATTTTGATTGGAATCATAAGTGGTGGACAGCTATTTATTATGTTAATACTAATGATGGTAAAACTATTTTTAAAAATAGTAGAGAAATATTAAGTCGAGAAAATAGAGTAGTTATATTTGATGGACGTTATGAACATACAGGAACTACTTGCACAGATGAAAAAAATAGGTTAGTAATTAATTTAAACTATTACAATAAAGATATAAAATGAGTTTTAAAAAAAATAAATATAAAGTTTTAAAAAACGTTTTAGATAAAAATTTTTGTGAGTTTTTATTTAATTATTTTTTAAATAAAAGATTCTTAACATATGTTTTATTACAACATAGATATATAAATCCTAATGAAGGTATGTTTGGTGTATTTGGGGACACACAAGTGCCAAATACTTACAGTATATATTCAGACACTGTTTTTGAAACTTTATTACAACATTTAAAACCTATAATGGAAAAAGAGACAGGTTTAAAATTATATCCTAATTATTCTTATGGAAGAGTTTATAAAAATGGAGATGTTTTAAAAAGACATAAAGATAGAATGGCTTGTGATATTTCAACCACTTTAAATTTAGGGGGTCAAAACTGGCCTATTTATTTAGAACCTTCAGGAGAAGAAGGAAAAAAAGGCATTAAGATAGATTTAAATGCAGGTGATATGTTAATATACAAAGGATGTGACCTTGAACATTGGAGAAAACCTTTTAAAGGGGTGGATTGCGCTCAGGTTTTTTTACACTATAATAAGAAAGGTAAGAACGCTATAAAATTTGACAATAGACCTATGTTAGGTTTACCTCAATATTTTAAAAATAAAAAGTAATTTACTAAACATTTATAATACTATATAAGGAGAAACATTATGGCACATTTTGCAAGATTAGAAAAAGAACCAAACCCATTTACCGGAGAGCTAGAGTGGAAAGTAAAAGAGTGTATTGTTGCTTCTAATGATATACCTACTACAGATGGTCCGTTAGGGGAAAACGATATGCATGTAGATGGAGAAACATATATAAAAAATCTATACAAACACATGTATTCTGAAGAGAAAAATGTATGGAAACAATATTCATATAACCACAAATTTAGAAATCACGCTACAGGGCTTGGAGGAGTTTATTTAGAAACTGCAGATAAATTTATAGAACCACAACCTTATGCTTCATGGCATTTAAGTAATGAAAACTTTGCTTGGAAAGCACCAGTAGATTATCCAACAATTACAGAGTATGATAATCCTTTAGCGGGACAAGATATATTAAATGATGCTGGAGAAGTTGAAGGTACACAACCTGATCAAGCTCCTTATTACATTAGATGGAATGAAGACCAACAAAAATGGTATGCACAGGCTTCTCATTTAAATGTTAATGAAGATACTCACGTTTGGAATGTTGATACAACATCGTGGGATGAAGTATAATACACATAATTTATTTCCAATACCTGTTTATATTTCAAAAATAAATAGACCATTTACAAAAAAAGAATTAAATTTTGTTGATAATCAAAAAAACAAGACAAATAAAAACTTTAATTCTTTTACAAAAGATACTTATATTTTAAACAAACCTGAACTTAAAAGTATAAAAAATTTTATAGATAAAAACTGTAAAAACTATTTAAATAAAATTATATCACCTAAACATGAAAGTGAGTTATATGTAACTCAATCTTGGATAAATTATATGAAACAAGGTGAGCATCACCATCCCCATGCTCATCCAAATTCAATTGTATCAGGTGTGTTTTATTTAAATGCAGATGATAAAAATGACAGTATTAAGTTTATACATCCAAAAGGATATCAACAAATTAAGCCCGAGATAGATAAATATAATATTTGGAATTCAGATACATGGTGGTTTCCTGTAAAAACTGGTCAATTAATAATGTTTCCATCATCATTAGTTCATCGAGTCGACACTAAAAAAAATAAAGACACCAGAATAAGCCTTGCTTTTAATACTTTTTATAAAGGAATACTAGGTTCAGATAATACTTTGAGTGAATTAAAATTGTAATATTAGTCTAGATTTAGTAGAAATAACATAATATAGTGGAAAAACTATGCTACAAAAGATAGGATTTCAACCAGGAATAAATAAACAACTCACGCCTACCGGTGCTGAAGGGCAATGGGTGGATTGTGATAATGTTAGATTTAGGTATGGCACACCAGAAAAAATAGGTGGATGGAATCAATTAGGTAACGTTAATCAGAATGAGTTAACTGGAGCAGGAAGAGGATTACATCATTTTTTAAATAGCTTATCACAAAGATATGCAATCATAGGAACAAATAGAATTTTATACGCTTTTCAAGGGGGTGTATTTTATGACATCCATCCTATCAAAACTACAACAAGTCTTACAAGTGCGTTTAGTACAACTAATGGATCACCAACTGTTACAATAACTTTTTCAACATCCCACAACATTAATATAAATGATATTATATTATTAGATAATTTTACAACTATAACAGGATCTAATTTTGGAGCTTCTGATTTTGACGATAAAAAATTTATGGTTACATCAGTTCCTACAGCTACAACATTAACAATTACTATGCCATCAAATGAATCAGGATCTGGTGCAACAACATCGGGTGGAATAAGAGTCCAACACTATTATCCAGTAGGAACACCTGTTCAAGAAAAAGGTTATGGTTGGAGTCTTGGATCTTGGGGTGGAGAAGCCTCTTCTGCCATTACTACAACTTTAAGTGGTGCATTATTAAATGATACTGCTGGCACTGGTGGATCAGGAACATCTGTTACATTAACAAGCACAGTTAACTTTCCATCTTCAGGTACAAATTTTATTAAGGTAGGAACAGAAGAAATATCTTATACAGGTGTTTCAGGAAATGATTTAACTGGTATCACCAGAGCAGTTAGAGGAACAACAAGAGCAGCTCATAGTGATGGAGCAACTGTAACTAACACAAGTGACTTTACCGCATGGAACCAACAAACATCAGAAGGTCTTGCATTAGATCCAGGTATGTGGTCATTAGATAATTTTGGTGATAAAGCAATTTGTTTAATTCACGATGGTCCTGTTTTTGAATGGAATTCTATTGCAGCAAATGCTGTTAACACAAGAGCAACAATTATATCTGGTGCACCAACTGCATCTAGACATATGGTTGTATCTACACCTGATAGACACTTAGTTTTTTATGGAACAGAAACAACTATTGGAGATACAGGAACTCAAGATGATATGTTTATTAGATTTTCGGACCAAGAAGATATAAATACTTATACCCCAACAGCAACCAATACAGCTGGTACACAAAGACTGGCCGACGGATCAAGGATCATGGGAGCTATAAGAGGTAAAGATGCAATTTACCTTTGGACGGACAATGCTTTATTTACACAACGTTTTGTTGGTCAACCATTTACTTTTGCCTTTTCACAAGTTGGAACTAACTGTGGATTAGTAGGACAGAACGCATGTGTTGAAGTTGATAATACCGCATATTGGATGTCAAAAAATGGATTTTTTAAATATGGTGGTAGACTAGAATCATTACCTTGTTTAGTAGAAGATTTTGTGTATGACGATATAAATTTAACATCAGGTAATCAATTAGTGTCAGCTGGCTTAAATAATTTGTTTGGTGAGGTAATGTGGTTTTATCCTTCAGGAACATCAGATGTTGTTAATAAAATGGTTACTTATAATTATTTTGATTCATCACCACAAAGACCAGTATGGACTGTAGGCACATTAGCAAGAACTATGTGGAGAGATTCAGCTATATTTGGTTTACCACATGCATTACAATATGATGCAGGCACAGATACATCTTTTGATGTTGTTGGTAATACTGAAGGTAGAACAGCGTACTATGAACATGAAACAGGAACAGATCAAAATAGAAATGGAACTATAACAGCTATCACTTCAAACATAACATCTGGAGATTTTGATATTACACAACAAAGAGCACAAGGAACGGGTCAAGCCACAGGTGTTGCAACATTTAGAGGAGATGGTGAATTTATTATGAAGATAAGAAGATTCATACCAGATTTTATATCACAAAATGGAAACACACAAATTACATTACAACTAAGAGATTTTCCAAATGATACAGCAGCAAGTTCATCACTTGGACCATTTACAGTATCTTCATCAACAAAAAAAATAGATACACGTGCAAGAGCTAGAGCTATTGCTTTAAAAATAGCAAATACAAGCGCTTCACAAAGTTGGAAGTTAGGAACTTTTAGATTAGATATACAACCGGATGGACGTAGATAATGGCAAAGATAGTACAGGTAATAACTAGACCATCAAACGAATATGATGTTAATACAGCTGAATCGTTGGTGAGAGACATCGACGGTGTAATAGTAAAATTAAATACTACATATCAACAAGAATTAAAAGATGAGGTAGAGGCTCAAAACTTCTTTTTAAATTAATGGCAAATAGTTTTATAAATAAAAAAGTAGATTTAACGACAACGGATTTAACAACATTGTATACAGTTCCAAGTGCAAAAACATCTGTAGTAAAATCTATATTAGTTTCTAATGATGCAGGATCTGGTTGTAATATAGATGTTACTCTAGTAGATGCTAGTGGCAATATATTTAGTCTATTTAAAACAAAGACCATAGCAACAATCACCACAACAGAACTTTTAACCAACCCCCTTGTGATGGAGGAGAGTGAGGCATTAAAGGTACAAGCTGCTGACGCGAACGAGCTGCACGTCATAGCCTCTATATTAGAAATACAGCCAAGAGAGGTAACAACATAATGCAAGAACTAAAACCAGAAAAAATAATAGAAAAGATAACTAACAAAAAAACAGGCGAAGAATACAAGAATGATTCTGAATGGAAAACAAAAGGTATATCTCCTGATGATATCAGAAGAGATGTAACAATAGTAATGCCTAGCCTTGATTTTTTAAGTAAAACAAAATAAGATAGATAAATGGCCATAACAAACGCACAACAATTCAAACAACTTGTAAACCCACCAATGGAAGGTAAGAAAAGACCTGGATATCGTGGTGATGATGCGTATGGTGGTGGCGTGACTGCAGGTGGGAGTAGGGCTGATAGCCCAGGAGATAGAGGAGATGGAAAAGCACCTGACGTTGACATGTCACATTTTGGAGACACGGGAGATGTAGTACAACAAGATTTTACACCTTATAGTGACAGACCAGACACAATAACTAGTTTTGTTGATAATTTAAATGCCTCAAGAAAAGGACCAAGAGGAGTTCTTAATACGGTTCTTTCTGTTTTAGTTCCTGGATTTGGTCTTGCAAATATAGCTAATATTGCAAATCAAACTGCTCAAGCACGAGATCTTATGGGTTTTGTTGATCAGCCTAAGGATGAAGATGACGATCAAGGTCCAGGTGGATCTGATAAACCATTAGAAGGATTACCAATTCTTACAGAGGGTATTGTACCATCAACTCCTGATAAATCTGATGTCGAAGATATAAATCCTTTTAGAACTGGACCAGCGTATAGATTTATGAATAAAGGTGGCATTGCAGACACCGTTGTAGGTGGTGAGTTTGATTTTGAATCAGCAAGACAAATGTATGGTCTAGGTAAACTTGTTAAGAAAATTACAAAGTCAGTTAAAAAAGTTGCAAAATCACCAATAGGTAAAGCTGCAATATTAGGTGCTGTTGGTTTTGGTATACCCGGAACTAGTTTTGGTGGTTTATTAGGCAGAGCTAGTTTTGGTGGTGCAGCAAAAGGTTTATTTGGCACTTACGGCCCAGCTTCTGCTTTACGAAGTTTAGGTCTTATGAAAACTCAATTTCCAGGTTATGCTGAAAGAGTAGGACCATTATCTAAATTAGGACCAATGTCAGGTATATTTGCAGCATCAGCGTTAGCAGGTTTAATGACACCAAAAGAAGAAGATGAAGATGAAGAAGATACTTACAGAGGTGAGGGCTTAGATATTGATGCTATTAGAGCTAATCCATATGCATATATACCTAGAAGATTTGCAGCTGAGGGTGGTGACATAGAAAAAGAACCTGTAGCTAAAAAGACTATGCCTTTATTAGATATGGGTGGCAAAGAAATGGATTTAAGAGCTGAAGGTGGTTTTGTGCCAATAGGTAGAATGGAAAAAGCAGACGATGTGCCTGCAAGATTATCAAAGAATGAGTTCGTATTTACAGCCGATGCTGTAAGAAACGCAGGTGACGGAAATGTAGACAAAGGCGCAGAAGTTATGTATAACATGATGAAGAACCTCGAGGCCGGAGGTGAAGTATCTGAAGAATCGCAAGGCATGGAAGGCGCACGTAAAATGTTTCAAACATCACAAAGATTAGAGGAAGTATTATAATGACAACACAAACTACAAGAACATTACCTGCACAATTTGTTGAAGATTTAGGAACAGATCTAGCAACACAAGTAGTAGCACAAACAGGTGTACCTGTAGTATCAACGGGTTTAGCTGGCATATCACAAAGACCAGGTGAAGATCCAGCAGCTTTTCAAGCAAGACAAGACGCAGCAAGAAGATTTGAAACAAGACAACAAAATTTAGCAGGACTTGCACCTCAGGTAGCAAGCCAAGGTGCATTACAAACACAAGCACAAACATTAGCACAGCAAGGTGTAGGATCCTTTCAACCATTTTTAAATCAAGCGCAGACTCAAGCACAAGTAGCTGCTGGTTTAGGAACACAGGCTCTTGGACAATTAGGCGGAATAGGAACTGGAGCAACAGCATTTCAACAGGACGTACAAGACTTTATGTCCCCTTACCAAACACAAGTTATCGACGCTACATTAGCGGAGTTTGATCGTAACAAGGCTATACAAGAACAAAGTATACGAGATCAACAAACAGCTTTGGGTGCGCTCGGCAGTGGTCGAGCGGGAGTGCAACTCGCAGAGTTCGGCACAGGGGCTGCGAGAGAACGAGCTTTACTACAAGCCGGTCTCTTGCAACAGGGATTTGGTCAAGCAGCAGCACAAAGACAACAAGATATACAAAATAGATTTGCTCAAGCGGGAGCAACTCAAGGTCTTGGTGCATTTCAATCAACATTAGCTGGACAACAAGCAGCTCTTGGTGGACAACAACAAGCATTACAAGGAACAGATATCACACGTTTAGGTCAGTTGGGCGCACTGAACCAGGCGCAAGCACAAGCTCAACTTGATGCACAAAGAGAAGCAACTAGACAAGCAACGTTCTTACCACAAGAACAATTAGATAGATACGCTGCACAAGTAACAGGAATCATGGGTGGATATCCGGCATCATTCCAAACAACAAATATACCTAACCCTACACCATTACAAACTGCATTAGGTGTTGGTACAACACTTGCTGGTATTTATGGTGCATATGGTCAAGGAAAAAGAGATCTTTCTTTACTAGGAGTGCCAAGAGGATAATGAATAGAACTTTAAAAAGACCAATGTTTAGAATAGGTGGATCAGCAGGAACTGGTATTACATCAGGGCTAGATCAACCACAAAAAATGGCTAAAGGTGGTAGAATAGAATATCAACAAGGATCTAATCCATACGCCATGGGTAATTTTCAATCAACAGGTTTACCAGGTTTTTTAACTAGCTTTGGTTTAAATTTATTATCAACACCACCAGCAGGTAATATATTTCAAACAGCTGCAATATCTGCACAAGATCCATTTAGAAGATTACAGGCTGATCAAGCAGCAGCAATGAAGACAGCAGGTGAAAGAGAGTTTGCAGAAAAATTAGCTGCAGATGAAAGAGAATTTTTAAGTGGAGAAACGACTAGAAAATTAGAATCAGCAGAGAGAATAGCTGGTATGAAAACTACAGATTTAACTGACAGAATACAAGCTATTGCAGATACAAAATATGATGGTGATATAATAAAAGCGCAAAGGGACGTTGAATTTGCAACTGAAACATATCCTAGTTTAGTGATTGAATATGGACAAGAGTCAGTTGCTACATCTGTAATAGATTCTTCTGGTTTACAAAAACAAAAAGATATTAACAGATTTGTAAAACAAAACCCACAATTAGCTCGTCAAGTTGTATATGATGTTAGAACAGGTAAAGCCATGAAATTTGTAAAAGATGAAACAGGTAAATTTGCACTTGTACCAGCAGATTCTGCTGACATAGATACAACTAATGAAGGTATGCCTGAACCAGATTCACAAACAAGAAGTTTTGATTATCTTAGTGAAAAACAAAAAGAAAAATTAAAAGAAATACAAGAAGGCTCTGACTCTGAATTTGGCATGAATTTCTACGATTAGGAGCAATAAATGGCAAAATATGTCCCATTATCAGAAGCAGAATTAAACAACGACAGTAGTATATTTTCATCTGTTGCTGCTGGCTTTGCATCTGGTATTCTTAAAACTGTAGAGGGAGTTGTATCTTTAGGTGCAGAACTCATTGACCTTGGAGCAGATACAAATAAAGCAGCAGAAGTAGAACAATTTTTCGATGACATAAATATATTTGAAGACACAGCACAGGATAGGGTTGCTGGTAAACTTGTAGAGGTATTTACACAAATAGGTATACCAGGTGGTATTGGTTTTAAAGCTGCAACTAAACTAGCTGACAAAGCAATCAAGGCAAAAAAATCTGGTAATTATGTAAACGCAAGAGCTAAGTCTGTTCAAGATGGTATGAAAACAGCCCAATCACTAAATGATAGAATACCCGGTAAAACAAAAAGATTTGCAGCTGGTGTATTTGGTGGTGCAGCCGGTGAAACTTTAGTTGCAGATGTAGAGGACATTGGAACGTTTGGTGATTTTTTTGATGGACCAACAGCGATAGATGATAGAGAAACATTTGGTAGAGAAGAAGCAGGTAGAAGAATATTAAATAGATTAAAGTTTGGAACAGAATCTATATTTATTACACCGTTTGTTTATGGTGTGGGCACAGGTGCAAAAGCTCTTGCAAAAAGAGGCAAGGACCTTGCATATAGTGATAGCGCATTTGAAAGATGGGTAGACAAATATATTGGTTCACCATTTAGACCAAGAGGAGATTTGCCAACAGAAGTATTTGAAGCAGAAATGGCAAAGGCTGGATTAAAAGCAAGGGATACTTTTAGAGCAAAAGAAATTGTAGAAAATATAACAAGAGAAGTTGATAAAATATTTCCTAGAACTGGTAAATTGTTTGATACAACCACAAATAAAGAACAAGTAGATTTTTACAAAAAAATAAATGACGTATTATTTGAAGGTGATTTAAGTAAACCAATAAATCCAAAAGCATCTGATGATTTAATTAGATTGTTAAAGAATAAAGAAATACCAGAAGAATCTATTACTAACATAGTAACAAATCTAAATGGTGCAAGAAATGAATTTACTAATTTAATTGATATATTAAACAGAAATGCAGGGACAAAAATTGCTGCAGGTGCAAAAGATTTACAGAAGATAATGAAAGATAGGATTGAGGGATGGCTAGGAGGTACATATAGAATATTTCAAAAACCAAAAGGTTTATTTAAATTATTTCAAAAATTTAAACCAACAGATGAAGCGTATGCAAATGCAATAAGTTTATTTAGAAGATATCTTGCAAAAACAGACAAAGATAGAAAAATACCATTTGATCCCGACAGCACAGATTATTATGAAAAAGCAAAATTTTTAGTAGATGATGTTATAAACCAAGTTCAGGTAAAAGGTAGACCTGCAGGTTTACCAGATATTACATATCAAAACGGTACAGCCATGTCTAAAAAGAAAACTTTTGAAGGTATACCAGGCAGAGGTAGTAAAGTATTTAGAGAATTGTTTGGTGAAATAAATGACCCAAGATATTCTATATTTAATGCGATGACTAATCTATCATCCGTTGCAAGAACAGCCACGTATCTTGACGACGTTGCAGCACAGAATAGAAAAGTACAACAAGAGGGTGGTAGAGGTTTTTTTTGGGACACAGAAGATATAGCAAAAGAAGCTGTGCAATCACCAACAACTGGTATTCAAATAGTTCCTATTGATAGTGTAGTGCAAAAATTACCAGGTGGTAACAGTATTGCTAATCCGTTGTCTGGTAAATTTACAACAAAAGAAATAGCTGACGGCATAAAAAATGCAAATGATATTGGTGCAGGTCTTACATCTGTTATCAGAGGTAGAGAGGGTGCGAACCCTGCAGAAAAAGCAGTAACATGGTTTTACAGAAATCTTTTATTATTTCCAAAAGGAATATCACAATTAGCAAAAACAGTTTTATCCATACCTACACACCTACGTAACTTTTTTAGTGCCGGTGCATTTGCTGGTGCTAACGGTATATTATTTGAAGGACTAACTAATCCTGGTCTATTAGCCAGAGCATTTAGAGAAGGTGTAGATACATCTGCATTATTAAAACTTGGACCATCTAGTCCACAGGCACAAGCAGCATACAGAGAATTACTAGAACTTGGTGTTGTAAACTCACAAGTACAGATAGGAGATCTTGTTAATCTATTAAAAGATGCAACAGGTAATCCAGGTGTTGTATCTACAGATGCAATACTACGACCGTTTATGACTAAACTAAAAAAACTTGGTAGTTTTTTTCAAGGTAAATATGTTGCAGAAGACGACACATGGAAGATTACAAACTATGTTGTTGAGTTAGATAGATTAAAACAGTCTGCAGTAAAACAAGGTATTGAATTAACAGATGATGTAGTTAGAGGTTTAAAACAAGAGGCAGCTAACATTGTAAAAAACACTGTGCCAAACTATGCGTATGTAGGGTCTGCAGTTAAAACAGCAAGAATATTACCAATTGGTAACTTTATGTCGTTTCCTGCAGAAATGATTAGAACGACAACTAATATCGCAGAGCAAGGTCTAAAAGAAATGAGGCATATACCATTAGAGGGTGAAAAAATTATAGGAAGCACAGTTACACCTTATGTTAACATAGAAGGTAAAGGTCTTGTTAAAAATAATAATCCTATGTACGGCACAGGATTCAAAAGATTATCTGGTATGGCCACAACATTAGTTGTTGTACCACAAGTGGTTGTAGAAGGAGCAAAAGCTATATATGATGTAACTGAGGATGAGATACAGGCATTACGTCAGTTTGTTCCTGAATGGTCTAAAAACTCTACGCTTGTCCCTATTAAAACAGACGATGGTGAGTTACGTTACATAGATTTTAGTCATAGTAATGCATACGACGTAATAGCTAGACCATTTAGAACTTTAGTTAATAATATTATTGCAGGTGAACAGACTGATCAAACATTGTTATCTGGTTTTGTTAACGGTGTAAATCAAGCAGGTGCAGAAATAATGAATCCATTTATATCAGAATCTATTTGGACAGAAGCTGTTACAGATTTAACTGTTAGAGGTGGTAGAACAGCTGAGGGTAGACAACTGTACACAGATCAAACACCAGCAGGAAACAAAGCTGCAATTAGATTTTTACATTTAGGTATCGCTCTTGCACCATCATACAGACAATTTCAAAGATTAGGACAAGCTGCTTTTGGCACACCAACAAAACGTGGTGATGAATTAAATATAGGACCAGAGCTAGCAGGTTTTATGGGATTACGTCCTATTAAAGTAAATCCATTAGACTCTATGGGATTTAAAATAGCTGAATATCAAACTGGTATAAGAAATGCTAGAAGAGAATTTACTGGTGGTTATTTTGGAATATTAAGAGGTGGTAGAATAAAACCAAACGATGTTATCCAAGCATATTACAATTCTAATAGAGCTAGATTTTTAGTTCAACAAGAAATGAATAAAAATATAAATGCAGCACAAATATTAGGAGTAAACAAATCTGCATTACAACGTGAGTTTAAAGATAGACAATTAAGCGATGCAACTTTCAATAGTTTATCTAGAGGTAGATTTGAACCATACTTTCCATCAGATGATATTCAACAAAGATTTGCTGAGATAGCTAGAAATTTAGGTGACCCAAATGTGTTTACAGAAGTTAGACCAACATTAAGATTAATGTTGCAAGAATTTAAACGTTTACCATTAACAAGTGTTTTTGATTCTGATGTAAATGATTTTTTATTTGAAGAAGCACCATTAATACCATTACCAACAACACCACAACCTGTTGTAAATACACAAGCAAATATACAACAAATTGATCCAACAACTAACTTGACACGTACTGAACAAGCTTTATTATCACCCGAGGAAAAAATTATCCGGGAGAGGTTAAGGAGAACATAATGGCGAGAAAATCAGCGCTACAAAAAATTGAATCACATGAAAAGCTTTGCAGGATAATGCAAAAGCAAACCTTTGAGCAGATTAAAGAAATGCAAGATAGAATCAAAAGATTAGAGTATTGGATCGTTGGCGGCATGGGAGCTGTACTAATGATTTTACTAACGGATATAGCATGAACTTAACACGTAACTTTACACTTTCAGAATTAACTAAATCGGACACTGCAATACGTAAAGGCATTAATAACAACCCTAGTGCGGAGCAAGTAGAAAAATTAAAAGCATTGTGTGAAAATATTCTTCAACCGGTGCGTGACCATTTTGGCAGAGTTAAAATTACCAGCGGTTTCCGTAGCGTAGAGTTGTGCCTAGCCATAGGATCGAGTCAGAACAGCCAACATGCTCGTGCAGAAGCGGCGGATTTTGAATGTCCAGGTGTAGACAATGCTGAATTAGCTGATTGGATTCACAAGAATCTTCCGTATGACCAGCTCATCCTTGAGTTCTACACTCCGGGTGAACCTAACAGCGGATGGATACATTGCTCGTGGATTGATGGAACACCAAGAGCTTCTTATTTACATGCATTTAAATCAGAGGGTAAAACAAAGTACAAACCAGTTATTGGTGGTGCTAAAAATTTAATTTAAATCCAAGCTCGTAATTCTTCACCAAGGACTTCAGATGCAATATTTATTTTATTTCTTAAAGCCTTCACAATCTTCTCGTCAATCGTGTCCTCACAAATTAAATCTATGTAAGTTACTGTTTTTTTCTGTCCTATTCGGTGTGCTCTGTCTTCTGACTGTAATCTCTTTTCTAGGTCATATCCGTTAGAATAGTAGATTACGGTGTTTGCAGCTGTTAAAGTTATCCCATAGCCGCCCGTAGACGGCGTTCCTACCATGAACCGGCACTTAGGGTCATGCTGAAATTGACGTATATTATCTTGCCGTTCTTCTTGTGGTGTGAGTCCATAATAACTAACCACGGACCCTGGACCATAAACTTTTTCTATTTCACTAACTATGTTTTGTATATCTTTCTGCCAGTGTCCCCATATAATAGCTTTACCTTCTGTTTCATCTAACACATCCATCAGTTCTGTAATTCTATTATTTTTTATCTCCTGCGCACTACCATCATCGGCAACGAAGTGACCACATGTTATTTGTTGTAATCTCATTAATTGAGTAATGACTGTCATGGTAGATGTAACTTTACCATTTAAAGTAGCGAGAGCTGTTTTTTTCATTTGATCATAAACTTTTTGTTGTTCTTTACTTAATGTAATATGACGTTTAATCCAATTCTTAGGAGGTAAATCTAAACAATCTTCTTTTAATACTCTGTAAGAAAAACCTTGTAATTTATCTGACAACTCTGAAAGATTTTGAAAAGCGTGCACGACTTGTATTGATCTGCCTCTAATGTGCATAGTTTTCATTTCTGCATATCTATTACGAAAAGCATAGTATGAAGAATGGTTTAATAAATATGGATCAAGAAACTCACACTGTGTATATAAATCTAATGGATTTTTTGTAATAGGAGATCCTGTCATAATACGTCTGTACTTTGAATACTTACCAAGGTTTATAATATTTTTAGTTCGTTTTGCTGTAGGTGTTTTAATTGTTGTAGACTCATCAATAGCCATTAAAACTTTATGAGAGTTTAAAAATTTAGATGCAAACTTAATACCTTTTTCCGTACTAAATGCTTCAACATTCATAACTAAAATATGTAACGCTGTTTCTATTTCAAATAAACTCTCTAATTTTTCTTGTTGTTTTTTTGTAATATTTGGCTGCCATAATACCGACACATTCTCTATGTGATCTGGTAAGTGCGTAGGAAGTTCTTGCTCATACCAGGTTTTTACAACACCTTTAGGAGCAATAATTAATGCACCGTCAACTTTACCTTTGTCATAAAGCATAGACATATTATCTATTAATACTTTTGTTTTACCTGTACCCATTTCCATAAAATAGGCGTAAGTTTCTTTATTCCATGACTTTTCTAAAGCAGTCAACTGATGCTTGTATGGCTTTGTCTTAAATTTATAATTCATCTTTCTATGCTTGACATATAATATAGGATGGTTATATTGTCAAGTATGTCAGAAAGAATAGTGTATGTAATACAACATATTGCCGGAACACAAGCAGGTAATCCTAAAATAAATATTATAGGTGCACAAAAATATGGTGAGTTTAAATTTTTATTGCCAGAGTTTTCGCAAATGATTTTTTCCCCTGGTCCACTTGTATATAAATTAAGACAAGGATTAAAAGATTTTAAAGAGGACGATCATTTACTACTTACAGGTGATCCTGCACTAATAGGTGTTGCGTGTTCTATTGTATCTGATATTACAAACGGCAAATACAATTTGTTAAAGTGGGATAAACAAGAAAGAAAATATTATCCTATCGCTATTAATTTATATGAGAAAGGAGAAATCGATGGCAATTAAACAACAAATAAAATTTAAAGATGAAATAAACTTTGAAGCAGATCAACAAGATGCAATGAAAAAAACTGGTAACATTCAGTCTCTTGCAGATCAAGTTGAAAGATTAGAGATAGTAGATTCAGAAATAGAAGATACTGAAGCTAGAGTAAAATTCTTAAAAAAGAAAAGAGATCATATATCGGGTGAGGTAATACCAACTATGATGAGTGAGATGGGTTTAGCAGAACTAAAATTACATGATGGATCTCATTTAAAAGTTTCAACGACGTATCGAGCTACCATAACGGAAGCAAATAAAGAAACGGCGTTTAACTGGCTTCGTGAGAATGGACTAGGGGATATAATCAAAAACGAGATATCCGTATCCTTTGGTCGCAACGAAGATAACAAGGCGGCTGATTATGCCGAACTTGCGAAGAGTAGTGGGTTTCAACCAACACAAAAGATGAAGGTTGAGCCCATGACTCTGAAAGCGCTAGTCCGTGAGCGTATTGAGGCAGGTAAAGAAATGCCAACGGAAATCTTCGGGGTGTTTTCGGAGAATAAAACAACAATAAAAAGGAACAAATAAACATGAACCAAGTAGCAACAAAAAAAGAAGGAGCATTAGCAACATTTGATATGGAAGCTGATGCAAACAAAGGTGCTCAAAATATATCGCAAGAAGATCTTGCGTTGCCTTTCTTAAAAATTTTGGGCCAACTATCTCCAGAGGTAAACAAAAGAGATGGTAAGTATGTCGAGGGCGCAGAGCCAGGCAAAATAATAAACA
>Ga0209348_1000356_pt1 | contig 25107 bp, 21 predicted proteins | sample ETNvirenome_2_30_FD_184065 | JGI IMG/M metagenome (GOLD analysis project Ga0209348, IMG submission 184065) | Marine viral communities from the Pacific Ocean - ETNP_2_30 (SPAdes) (version 2) | ecosystem: Environmental > Aquatic > Marine > Oceanic | place: Pacific Ocean | collected 2013-06-22
TTTGCTGACGATGTAGGTAAAAAGGTAGGCACCTTTGCTGATGATATAGGTAAAAAAATTGGTACCTTCGCCGACGATGCAGTAGCTGGGTTAAAGAAAATTGGTCAAAAAGCTACTACCTTTATAGACGATGTAGCTGGTATAAATTTAAAACAATCAATGGACAATATAGGCGCTAAAGTCGGGGCATTTGTTGATGATACAGTTAAAGGTTTAAAAAACGTTGTAAGTAAAATAAATCCCTTTAGCGGTCAAGTTGATGAACTTGGTAAAGCTGCAGCTAAAGCTACTCAAGGTGCAACAGCTGGTGCCTCAGCGGCTGGTGGTGCTCCTAAAAAAGCTGGATTCTTTTCAAAAGTTGCATCCGGTGCAAAAAATCTAGCTGTAAAAGCTGGAGGCGCAGTAAAAAACGTCGCCGGAAAAGCAATACAATTTACGAAAGACAAAATACTAAAACCAGTTGGTAGTGCTATTAAAAAAGTTAAGCCACTTAAATTATTAAAAGGTTTAGCTAAGAGCCCACTTTTAGCTCCAGTATTAGAGAGTTTTTTCGCCGCTAAAGATATTAACGATACGATAGATCAATTTGGTGCCGGGGAAATAGATGAAAAAACATTAAATCAATTAGTAGGTAAACGTTTAATTGAAGCTGTTACAGGTGTTATAGGAGGAGCAGGCGGGGCTATAATTGGTGGCACGCTTGGCTCAGTTATACCAGTGGCAGGTAACATAATAGGAGCTATTGCTGGTGGTGTATTAGGCGACGTAGGTGGTAGAGCTATAGGTGGTTTAATTGCTAAAGCATTAGGGGATAAAACTGGTGAGATGGGCGAATGGGCACTAAGCTCACCTTTATTTAAAGTACCAGAACAACAAGGTGCGCCTGTTGATATTGAAGATGGTATTATAACAAAAGACGGTCAAGTCATAAGGCCCGATAAGGACGATACATTATATGCGATGAAAGACGGAGGGCCACTTTTAGATATGTTGGCTAAAGGATCAGCGCAGCAAACATCTCAACTTAAAATTCTTACTAAGATGAACGAGACATTACTTAAAGAGCAAACAGAAATGCTTCAACAACACGCAGTACTGTTAGCTGAAATAGCTGAAAAAACAGGTGTTGGTGGTAATAATATTATTAATAATAATAGTAGTGTAACTAATTTAGGAAGCGGAAGGGGGCTACAGCTACTACGAGATAGTTATGCTGTATAAATATTAATATGAATCTTTGGACTTTAAAATTTGCCGGAACAGAAGCTCTACCTTTATTACAAAGAGGTTCAGGAGCTGGTGATGCAGGTGGGAATTTATCTAATTTAATGACCATGGGCGTGTACGGTAATACCGGTGCAGAAGGTATAAAAGATCCAATAGATGTAGCTAGCGATTTTCCATGGACTAACAGCCCTAAGACGTCAAAGTATGATATTCCTAAAATACAATTAATAGAATCAAGAATAGTTTTAAATTCTACTGTTACTAATATGGTATATTCTGCTTTGGCATCGGCAGACTCTATTAAGTCAGCTGGTGTTACAGTTGCTGATGCAGTTACTGATCTAGGAAGTTTCTTTAATAAATTTAATGCCCCTAAACCACCTCCCGCGACTCAAACTGATGATGCTAATACCGCTAACCAGAACCAAGAAGATGGTGAAGAAAGCTCTCTTAAGTCTAAAATTACCGATCTTTATAATAGTGCATTAGAAGCTGGTAATTTTAAAGTATTTGCTAACCCGGCTTTAAAACCATATCAAGGGTTATACGCAACTGAGCTAACCGGATTCAACTATTACTTTCCATATTTAGAAGACCAGTACGCTCAAATAACTACTAATTTTGGAGAAGGTGATTCTAATGTAATAACTCCAATAGCTGATTTAGTTAAAGGCGTTTCTCAAGGGTTAGCTGGTATGGCTAATGTTTTAAGGCCTGGCACCTATATAGAAAAAGCTAAACAATTCACTATGGGCGATGTAGGTAGACAATTAAATTTTAAAATACCTCTACTTAATACTAGGAGAGCAGAAGATATTTCTAGAAATTGGCAATTAATTTTTGGATTAATTTATCAGAACAGACCGGGTAGAGTTAGTAAAAGTATAATAGACCAGCCTGTAATATATGAAGTTAATTTGCCAGGCGTTGCGTATATGCCTTACGCGTATATATCAAACTTACAAGTAAGATTTTTAGGTGCAAGAAGAACTATGAAGTTTCAAGTACCAGTATTGGATGAAAATGATTCTAATGTCGGTTTAATTGAAACAACTGTACCGGATGCATATGAACTAGATATAACTGTTACAGGTATGAATGAAGAAACAAGAAACTTCTTATATGCTAATGTAACTAAGTCTAAATTACAGGTAAATAAAGCAGTAAATGCACCGGAAATACCTACTCCCGCTACTCAGCCACGGTTGTTTTCGTAAATTAATAAATATTTGCTCTTACAGGTTTTAAGATAAATATTAATATGGAAACAGGCGAATATCAGAACGATATTGAAATCTTAAAAGATCTTGAAAAGTATAGATATGAAAATATTTTCAAGCTATATAAAACTGGCGAGAAAAATTTTTATTTTTATAATATACTTAAAAAGATAAAATTACCTGATACGACAAACGAAAGATTATTTGAAACAGTTAAATTTACTGATCAAATGCCTCTAACCACATTAAGTTTTAGAATTTACGGTACTACTTATCTTTGGTGGACAATAGCTTTAGTTAATAATATTACTAACCCTGCAGAAATAGAATCAGGGAAAGAAATAAAATATATAAAAAAAACATTCTTAAAACCTGTCTTAGATAGTATACAACAGCAGCTTCAGTAATGAGATACGATTTTGATACAGTATATGAAGATCAGTTTAGTTATATTATTGATAATCAAAAATATATCTTTAAGGCTACTTTGTTTAATCCAGATGGTGATAACTTAACTTTAACTAAATCTCAAGTTAAAGAACTAAAATTATATGATAATATTTTTCAACCCTGGATAAAGGGAGAAATTATTATAGACAATACTGAACAAGCATTAGAAAGATTTAGAACAAACCCAGTAGATAAAGAACTTAAACCAGGTTCAAAAGAAATTCAAGGCTATACTACCAGAGGAGATGGTAGGGACTTTATAAGAATTGAAATTATTCCATTGAATACCACTGACCAGGGATATGATGAAAATTCAGATGAGTTTAATAAATTGTTTGGACTAAGATACTTTTTTAGTATTTCTGATGAGGAAACTGTGGATTTAAATAATACTGAATGTAGAAGATATATAATAAATGATTATGATTTAGAAATATTACATGAAAGAAAAACATTTTTTTCGTCTTCTCAATTAGTTAATACTACTGAAAGTGTTACTGATTTAAATAATAAAGATAGAGAATCTTATACGGGCGACTGCCTTAAAAAGATCTTAGCATTAGGTTTAAATGGTGACGACGTAGTAAAATTAGAAGAAAATCCAGATACGGGAGAGTATGTGTCACCTAAATTTGAAAGCGGTTCAAGTCGTATATTTTATTCTTCACCAGCAAACGCAAGTGCTTATTATGATTTAATGTATATATTAAAGAGACATGTTGGTGGTAGTGATAAACAAGATTTTTCATTTCTTAAAAAGCAAAATTTTTCTGGAGAATATACCCTTCAAAGTGCAGCGACTTTATTTTCAAAAGCATTTGTTCAAAGTAGAAATACAGGCGGGGAGTTATTCGTTGAAAACTTTACTATAACAGGTTCATCAAAAGAAGATACCAATATTATTGAAACAGAAAAAAAATCGCCTGATGCATCTTTAGAGTTTGGAGAAAAAAGTGAAATTTTAAATTATAAATTTTTTAACACCCCTGGAAGACTTTATAAAGAAAAAATAAAAACGGAAGCTGTTCATTCTTATGATTTTAAAAATAAAAAATTTAATGTTGATATTTTTGATAGTAATGCAATTGCAGCAAAAACAAAATTTTCGGAGCTTTACGTTACCCCGCTTAAAGGTAAAAATGGCAAGCCAGCACCCAACCTACCACTAACCGAAATGCAAAAACAGAATCTTACTTTTAATAATATTTTTTCTGAATACGGAGATAACTCTGATATTCGTAAATCTTATGGGATAAATAAGCTTTTAAGAAATGCCCTAGTAACTAATATGGGGGTTGAAATAATAGTAAAAGGTCAGACTTTGAGACGGTCTGGAACGTTTTTTAGCTTAGATAGAGCCGGGGATTATATAGACAATACATTTGATAATAAATTATTAGGTATTTATTTTATAGCTGAAGTACAGCATGAGTTTGTTAATGATACAGAATACTATAATAAGATTATTGGTATTAAAACTTATCATTATGAAGACCCTAAATTTAGAGAGGACATGATATAATGAGTAATAAAGTTACATTGCTACCAGACTATATTGATATAGTTCAGCAACCAAGCGTAGATTTTTATAAGAATAGTACGTCTCTTTTTGAAACATTTAAAGCCTATATAGGGGAGCTCAATACTTCAATAAATTTTGAAAAATCAAAAACTGAAACTAATATTGCCGAAAGTATGGCTGCTATTTTCAAGGCTTTAAATGATAATGATTTTAAGGTTGTAGTTGACGAGGTAGAATATAATTTTGACGAAGGGTTTAAATTATACTTTATTGAAAAATATCAAACATTAATGGCATCTTTAAAAGATTTTATAAGCGAAACAATCGGTAAAGATAATGTATATTTTATAAACTATAGCGATGATATAGGAAATATAGCTAATGAAACTAGCGTAGTAGATAATAGTACTTCTCCTTTTTTCGATACATACGATGATCTATTTAACTACCCTAATTCTTTGCCAGCTTCTTTATATAATAAAGTATCAAATAATGAGCTATCTACGTCTATTAAACTTTCTTTATTTACTGACGCATTAATGAAAACTAATCTAGGTGGTATTCAATCAACTTCAGATTCGAATGTTGCCAAGACAGCTCATGGTGATAATTTAGTAAATGATAACTTATATATTGACAGATTGTTTCTTTTAAAAGACCCAGTTAAATCAAAAATAAAGACTGTATTAAATAATATGGCTGATTTTGTACAGTTTTTTAAAGGGGTTAATTATAAAGATAAAGATTCGGAAAGAAATGCTTTAGATTTAATATATTCAGCTACTATAGAAAATGTTGAAGTTGAAATAGATTTACTAAAAAATAAAGTTTAATTTTCTTCTACTTCTATAATGTCGGCTTTTTTTATTAATTTAGCCATTAATTCTTCTCTGTTAAGTAGTAGTTTATGGTCCTGGTCATTTTGCTGTAAAGCTTTTTTACTCTCTATATCCATCTGTTTAATACCAACGGAAGTAACATTTCTTTGATCAGCTACGTGCAATTTGCTAAGATTTTCTAAAGCTGCAGCAGATGCACCTACTAGTTTAGCTAATGCCTCAACATCTCTACTATCTGGAGCTGCAGCTACAAATTTTCCTATATCTTCAATATATTCTAAACTATCTTTTACTAATTTACCAGAGTTGTTTAATAAAAATTGCTCAAGTTTTTCTTTATCTAACTCAAATTCTGGCTCTTTTTTCGAAATAGATGTATCTTTAATTGCACCAGATGTTTTTAGATCATTTATTAAATCATCTACATCCGTTGTATTATCTGCATCGCTCATAAAAATATTTAATAGAATCCCTTGATTAAACAAGTTAGTATAGTATAATAGGTGTATGAGTAAAGTAAGTATAAAATTTGTTAAGACGCATGATGATGCTAAACTTCCTACGAAAGCTCATATGGGCGATAATTGTTTTGATTTGTATGCAGTTGAGGATACTGTGATACCTCGATGTAAATATGGCCCTATTGATGAAGTATGGGTTGGTAGCAATGTCGTACCAGTTGGCATTACTGTAGGTTATATTTCTGAAGGTTATGGTTTTGTTCTTAGACCTAAATCAGGATTAGGATTTAAAGCTGGGCTACAGCCTCATCTTGGTGAGATAGATAATGGTTACCGTGGTGATTGCGGCGTTAAAATGTATAACTTTTCTAATAAGGATTATACTTTCAATAAAGGTGATAAAGTAGCTCAAATTAAGATAGAAAAAATTTATGATACTGTAGTTGAATGGACTAATGAAATTGAAGAAGCTCAAAGAGGAGATGCAGGTTTTGGATCATCCGGTAAGTAGGAACATTAATATAATAAGATATGGGTAAAGTTACAAGACAACGAATAACCGAAAAAAAAGTTGGTAGTGCTAAGATACGTAAAACTGTAACTGTTACAGTAACGAGGCCTTCTAAAAGAAAACGTAAATAATGTTTAATAATCTCTGGGTTGAAAAATATCGTCCGAAAACTCTTAGTGACTTAGTATTATCTGATACTAATAAAAAGTACTTTGAATCTATAACTGACGAGATACCTAACTTATTATTTGTTGGTACTCCTGGTCTAGGAAAGACCACCCTTGCAAGGATTCTTATTGAAGATGTATTAAAATGTCAGTATCTATATATAAATGCTTCTGATGAAAATGGCATCGATACTATACGCTCTAAGGTAGTAGGCTTTAGTCAGACTAAGTCTCTCGATGGGTCTATTAAAGTAGTAATACTTGATGAGGCTGACGGTATAACCATCGACGGTCAAAGAGCTCTACGTAATACTATGGAGGAATATTCGAGTCAGACTCGCTTTATTCTTACCGCTAATTATAAGCATAAGATTATACCTGCTATACAAAGTCGTACTCAATCTTTTGATTTAAATCCCCCTTTTGAAGATGTAGTAACGCGTATAGTTGAGATAGTTAAAAGCGAAGGTGTAAAGATTGACGATAGTCAAAAGGGTAACTTCGTTAATACTATTAAGCAAAACTACCCTGATATACGCAAGATCATTAATGCTGTGCAGAAGGCTTGCGTTAAGGGTAAATTTACAATTGATATAGCTCTAGATAGTAAAGAAATTGTTGATAGAGTTCATAAAGAAATACAGAGTAGTAATGTTATTGGGTTACGTAAATACCTAATTGAAAACGAAAACGAGTTTCAAGGTGACTATCATAACTTAATGAAGCAATACTTAAACTTCGTATATGAAAGTAGTATCGCAGATGATAAAAAGCGAGAGTATATCCTTGTATTGAGTGATTATATGTATAAGGATGTATTTGTGTTAGATAAAGAGATTAACGCGTTTGCGTGTTGGGCGAGTCTTTCTAAAGTTTGATTAAATAAATACATGAAAGATAATGATCTTTACCTAATTGCAGAACAATATGAAGTAATTTTAAACGAAGCGGACAAGATTGAGCGAAGAAAGCGCAACGCAATTGATAATCTTCAATTAGCTTTAGATGTAATTGGTCTAGACCCCGTCTTTCAGGTCGGAACTGCTGCAGATTTAGTAAATTTTACAATATCTGGACTCAGATCAGGATTAGCTTTAGCTCAAAGAGAGGGTGATATAGCTAAGGAACATGCAATTAACGCTGGTATATCCGCTATATCTTTAATACCATTTGCTGATATAATTAAGGTATTAAAACTGCGTAAATTAGGTAAACTAGCAAAGCCAGCAACTAAGTTAGCGGTAGCGGGTGGTAGGGCTGCTAAAGGGTATGGTATAAAGAGAAAACTAGATAGAATTGCTAATGCTAAATCTGAAAAATCGGATCAGGATAGTATCGATATTTAGAGTAAAATAAAAGCTAATACCGCTAGCCCCCCAGATCCTATTTTTGAATCTAGGAACTGACCAGTATTGTCTAAAAGTTCTAACCACCAAGATTGTTCTTTAGTTGGGTATTTTTCTGCCAACTCATCCGCTAAAGCCTTTTTCAAGCGAATAATTTTTGACTTAGGCAGGTCGCCGCCCTTTTCTGCTATTTCAGCTAATCTAATTTCTTTTTCGTATTTCTTTTCAAAATCTGCATCATCATTAAACTTTTTTAAATTTTTCTTATTTTTTCTTATAATAAAATTTATAGCTTTACCTAAAATTCTAGCTCCTAAAAATACCGAGGCAGTTGTAACAACTGTACTTAGAATATTGCTAAAGAATTCATAAATTTGCACAAAGATATTAGGCCCGGTTAAGGCTCCGGAGCCGAGAAACCCCGGAAAACCGAGTACTTCACATAAAACTTCTTGAAGCTCAGCTTCAGCTGTTTTATCTTCATAAAACTCCTGAAAGGTGTTCATTAGCAGTTTTCGCCGTCTTCGTTATGTTCGTCGTCTTCGTGAGTATCTTCTTCGTTTTCACCAGCTTTTTTAAGGCAGTAATCGCCTATCTTTTTAAGCTGTTCTGAAGTAAGATAATTAAGAGACTGTATAATGCCATCAAGTGCTATACCTGTACCTTTAGCTGCTACACCGCCGACAGCTAAGCCAGTCTTACCTGCAGCTCTGCCAGTTGCTTTAGCTGCGCTTCCAAGAGCAGACATTACACCTTCTTGTATTTGGCCGTAGGCCTCTTCGAGTAGTTTTGAATCATTATCTTTCATAAATTTATCCCATATATTGTGTTGTATAATTACCAACCTGACTTGGTTTACTTACCGTACCACCGGCTGGTATCTTAGTATTTTGTTTTGGTAAATAAATTTCTGTAGGTTTTAAAGAGTCACCTTGTTGAGTCATTCTTGTAAGCTCTGTTTGCTCGTCCTCTTGCTTGACCTCTTCTGGATCGATCTGAACTTTGTTGTCATACTTAACGCTATCCGGTACTGGTGCTTTTCCAAAATCTTCATCATGGCCTTCAGTATTTTGTATTAATAGATCTGCAGGAATAGAAACCGCATTTTTATTATCATAAAGACCGTTCGCTAATTCAATAGCGACGTCAGCAGTATATACTCCAGCTCTATTATCTTCATTCCCCGGTGCTCTAGAAGGCATATCAGTTTTAATATTAATTACTTTTTTATTAAGATCAGTATCTTTGAATATTTTTTCAATATAGTCTTTTACAGTATCTGCTAGACCTTTATAACTATCTTTTGATTTATAGTTATCCACTAGATCAACTCTATCACCAACCAATATACCACCATTGGTCATTCTCTGAATAGTTGATTCTACTAAATTTAAGAATTTATTTGCCATATTATTATTTATGGTTCTTGGCTAATAATTCTATAGTATAAATATAATTACAATGGCAGAGATTAATTTAGATATATTAACGCAGGTAGATGGAAATAGACCAGATAAAGCTATTTATAAAGATATTCATTTAGATTTAAATAACGTTTACACGCGTAACAGTGAGCTAGATAAAAGAAATGAAGTAAAAGACTTGCAAACAGATACAAACATAGGTGCTATCGCCAACGCATTTGTAAATCTCTTGACTACATCTCCAGGTCAAAAGCCTCTTAATCCTTTATTTGGTATTAATTTTGGCGATCTATTGTTTCTTCCAGTATCTGAAGAAAGAGCAGATGCTATAGGTAGCAATATTATTGATACAGTAGCCAGATTTGAACCAAGAATAAAACTTATAAAATTAACAATAACACCCGTAATAGAACAGCAAGAATACATTTGTGATTTTATATATACTATACCTCGTTTCAATAACGAAAGAATCAACTTATCAGGTAGACTATCAAGAACCGGTTTTTACGTTTAAATAGCATTATGCCTTTATAAATATATATATGGCAGCTAATACTGATTTTACATTACCAAGAGATGCATATGCAACCTTTGATGCGCTTACTCTTAAAAACTTAATAAAAAATAGATTAAGAGAGGGCGGAGTATTTACCGATCAAGATTTTGAAGGTAGTAATCTTTCGGCAATTATAGATGTTATCGCCTTTTCTTATCATCTATCTTTATTTTACTTAAATCAAACTTCCTCTGAGGCATTATTCGATGAAGCAACTATTTTTGAAAATATAAATAGAATTACAAAGTTAATAGGATATAAGCCTACAGGATACAAAACTTCAGCTCTATCTTTTGATGCTACAGCATCAGCTTTATTACCAAGAGATATATACACTATTAAAAGATATTCGTATTTTATGATTGATGGCACGCCCTATTCATTTATTAGTGACGCATCTTTTAGTAAAACTAATATAGCAGAAGAAAACTTAACAGAACTAGCTAACAATAGCTTACTATATCAAGGGAAATATGTTGAGCATCCTGTATTATTCGCTGTAGGAGAAGAATTTGAAAATGTATCACTTGTAGTAAGAGATACTATTAACAATAACCAAATAGATATTGAAGATAGTTCAATTAACGTCTATATTAAGTCATTTAATACTGGTAAATTTGTTAGTTATACCGAGATAGATTCTATTTTTAATGCGAGTAGTGCGGATTATGTATTTGAAAAAAGATTAAATGAAAATGGGTTTTATGAATTGAAATTTGGTAATGGTGTTAATGGTGCAAAGCTTAACGCGGGTGATGGGATTTATATCTATTATCTAAAAAGCGATGGAGAATCCGGTCAAGTTTCCCCCGGCAGTTTAAATGGAAATAATTTGAATGTCTTTACTACTACACAATTTGAGGAAATATCAAATGATATTTATGATAAAGATTTAATTGTACTAACACCGCAAAGATCGGCATTTATTACATTTACTAATAATAATGCTTCAACTATACCTAGTGAAATAGAAACTGTAGAAGAGATTAGAACTAATTCTCCAAGAAGTTTTTTCGCTCAAAATCGTATAGTTACAAATGATGATTTTATTAATTTTGTTACTAAAAATTATAGCAACATAGTTAGTAGCTCTGTTTTAGTTAATAATGATTCATTTGTAGATACAGTTATAAAATATTATTATGATCTAGGGTTAGATAGACCTAATCAAGATTCTAGGTTTCTATTTAATCAAACAAAATTTGCTACTACTAACCAGTCTAATCATGTATATGCTTTTTTGGTACCTAGAATTAAAACTGTAGATTCGGCAAATAATTTGTTTTATCTTTCTCAGTCTCAAAAATCTGAAATTGTAAATTCAGCTAGAGGTCAAAAAATTATTAATGCAGAAATCTTACCTCAAGACCCTGTATATACAGCTATAGCTATAGGACTGGAAGATCAAAGCAATCAAACCCCTGCTGTAAGCGACATTGAAAATACTTTTTTAGTTGTAGAAAGATTGTTAAATGATAGAATAAGCTCTACTAAAATACAAGAGCAAGTTTCAGCAGTATTTCAAACTGAACTATCTACAGATAAGGTAAGTCTAGGTTATACTGTTAATATTAATGATATAACTACAAAAATTTTAAATATTGAAGGAGTAACAAGAATTAAGACTAGGAAAATTAATCCTGTTAACAATCAAATTATTAGAGAAATACCATTTTTAAATCTGTATAATTTTAATGCTGCCTATTCGGATGTTGACATTAATAGCTCTGGTTCTAATATTGGATTACCGTTTTTTAAATATCCATTTTTATGGAATGGATCTGTAAAGGATAATGTAATAGTCGAAATAGTTGAATCATAATGCCAATAACCTCTCCATCAGAAATAGTTTATAACTTTGATAGATCGTATGACGATCTACCACCTATGAATGTACCTGTTCGTGTAGTTGAACCTCGAGCTGATACTGCAATGTGGGGAGGGATATCTGCTATACCTGCTTTTTCTAATGAAGCATATAAGTTAAGAATATATCCAGATTTTTCGAGTACTGATCCGCAAGGCATAGCTGCTACCCCTATAGTAGACAATTATAGATATTTTATAGATTTAGGAGACGGTACGATTACTACGGATTTAACAGCTGAACACTATTATAAATACCCCGGTGAGTATACTGTAACGTTAGTCGTAGTAGATAGTGCTACTAACTTCTATAAAGGCTTACAGCAACCAATTATAAAAGTAAATGACGTTATTTCTGATTCTATATTTTTAACATTTGATACATCCTCAGATGATGTTGATATAGACGGTACTATGGTTGATGGGGGTAAGATCACTACGCAATCTACATTTCAGAATCCTATTAGAGTAACTAGATTTAATTCTTATCAAACTTATTCAGCCTTATCTGCAACCGGCTATTCTATAAACCTAACAGTATCTGGTAATCGTAGTGAACTTGTATCCCCTTCAGGTTATTATACTGATACTGAAGCTCATTTGAAAAGGTACGCTGCGTTTGTGCAAATGCAACAAGATGGCCAGGGGCTAGTTACTGATACAATTAAAACTTCGAGTGATAAAATTTATGGTCGGTTAAACTTAGTTACTGATAGTCCAATTTATTATATCGATTCTTATAAACGCAGTGATAATATATTTATTGGAACGTCAGGCATCGGCACGTTTTATTATTATGAAGACTAAGAGAGGTTATAAATATTCTTATGAGTACTCATAATATAGTAGTTTTTGCATCTTTTGATACTAAAAAGTTTCGTGATCCTGAAAGTGAGTTCATAAATCTTGAGAATGACGGGCTGCCTTTTTTAAATGTTCAGCCCTCAACTTTAGTATATACTGTATCTACGACAGCTGCATTTAATTTAGATACTGATAAATTAAGCTATACAACTACTGGTATAACTGGGCTAGTTAACCCTTTAACCTCTTTTGCTTTACCAAAAATTAATTTTGCAAACCAAAATATTTATTTTGTTACTAAGGTAGTAAGTGTAAGCGGATCACCTCGTAAAAGAATGGAAAAATTAACTAATGAATTTCTCTTTTTAAAAACTAATGAAACAGCTGAAGAAGAATTAATTCTAATACAAAATACTGAAAGTGGTAAAATCATAGTAGAATCTGAAAAATTAATACTAGAACTATATGATAAAGAAGGCGAACTAGTTTCTCCTCAATTGTTAAATTTTACTAGTAATTTTGGTGATCTTACAGGCTCCAACGGGGGAGGCTTCTTTAAAGGATATCTCAATACTTCAGTTACAGGGGAAGATTTTAGAATTAAATTAATATACAAAACTGACGCGGGTAAACTATCTGGATATTCTACAACTTTTGATATATTCCCATCTACGGGTATTTTTGATGTAAGAAAAGTAAATGAAGATCATAATGAAACTGATAGTTTGAAAAAACTTACCTATCAGCCTGCTCTTCAATTTCAACCTGTATTAATGGATGAGTTACTTGGGCAAATTGTAGGTAATAAAGATTCTATTCCAGAAACATTAGGTATAAAATTATATGAAAAGATATCAAATTTTACAAGTAATATAAGTGACCCGGATGTAGCTAATCTTAAATCTTTAAATTCCTTAATAACAGAAATTAATATATCAGTTGATGAATACAATCAAGAATTTCCTCCAAGCTTAGCTAGATTATTAGATATTCTTTCTGTTAGCCTGAGTAAGCAGCTTGGGGGTAGAAATCAATTTCAAAATAACTTTAATGATAAAGGGTTTACTAGTAAGACCAAGTTTGGTAAGAATAAAGGAAGTAAATTAGATATAGGCAGCACTGTACTTAATACTGGTTCAAGATCGAGAGATATTATAGCTTATGAGAAGTTTAGCGAAAAATATACTGTTATTAATACAAATATTCTAAGCGCTACAAATGTCCCTTACGTAAGTGCTAATTCTTATGCATTATCAAGTTATAATCCAACCTGGGGCTGGGGATTAGTTATACCAAATAATGTTTCGGGCATAGATATAGAAAAATATTACGAATTTTATAATTTTGATAAAACTATCGAAGGTTCATATCAAGAAAAATTCATTGACTTCGATAATGTTAATAATACATACTTAACTTCTATTACTTCATATAATGATTATATTAAAAAATACGGTATAGCAGAAAAAGTAATCGCGCATAATTTATATACTAACTTAGATCTTATCTCAGGCTAGATACTTTGATTAAATATTTTATATGTCATCTATTACTAAAAATATTGTATATAATAGTGTAACTAATACACTAGGAGACGAAAAGAAAGATCTAAACAATCCATTTTCGTTTTTAGATTATCTTAAATATACTGGTACAAATGATAAAGATGATCAATTAATTAATTACCGAGACTATTTAAAAAGCTGGGAACAGTTTACTAATATTTCTTTAGTTTCAATTAACGTTAATGTAAAAGATCAATTTATCGCTTTTTTAGAGGAAATTAAATTAGTATTTCTATCGCCAGAAGAAAGAAGATATTTTGACAATATTGACCTAACTAATGATGAGCAGTTAACAGTTTCTCTTCCATTTTTTACTACAAAAATTAAAGAAATAGCTCTTTATTTTAAAAAGAAAAGGGATACTATAACTGGAAATTTAGAGTATATTAAAAGAAAAGGTACCCCTTCAGGGGCTGAAAGATTTATTAAAGAACAAATTCTTGATATATATTCAGGTGATGATGTTGCAGGTCTAGTAGATTTTAATAAATTAGATCAAGATGGTCTTAATGAACTTCTTAATAATATAGATATTAATATAGAAAGAGTTTATGATACCTTTAATGATTATTATGATTTAAGTCCGTTAAAGCCACCATCATTTTATGATGTTACTGGAGGATTAAGAAAAGATTATTTTTCTTCTAATACTAATAATCTAAGTGCAAATTTTTATATAGATGAAGATAAAGCTATTAGCCAAGTTATTAACGAGCAAGGATTAGTTTTAAAAGAAATCCCCGGATTGTACGTTAAGTTTGATACTACAGATTTATCATATATGAATAATGATAAATTTATAGAATATAAGAATACTAATAATAGATCTGATTTAAATTTTAACTATGAAAAAGATATAGCGAAACGATATTTAGGTACAGATATGTATTATGTATCTTCAAATAGTTCAGGAGATTTTATATACGATAAATTATTCGATGCCGCTTATCCTCATAGAAATTTACTTAACATTAATAATCCTGCAACTATTACTATACCTGGTAGCGCGTATAAATCAGAAAGAGACATTGGAATTTATTTTAAGCCCGCATATAGAGGTATATTAAAAATGGAAACAGATTTTATTTCATCTTTATTAGAAATTAATATTCAAAAAGATACTACTTATACTTTTCCAGATCCTTTTAGGGTTGGTAACGTAGATGGTCTGGGGGGCGTAAAAAGAGAAAATCCATTGACGTTTAATGGTTCTTTTGATAGATTTAAAACACCATCAAGTTCTTTTGGTAGATTTTTGCCAGAGGTAGATAGTAGAGACCAAACTATGCATTCCTACAATACTTCAGAACAAAGATTATTTAAGGCTAATAATTTATCTCCGTTTCAAGGTCTCGAGACTATTAATCTATCAGGTAGTATTACAAAAGAAACAGGAGATATATTTGGAAATAAATTTTATCTTGTAAACCGTACATTTGAAAATAATAAAAATATTTCTAACACATCGTTTATTCGTTCCCCTCTTGGTTTATATGATACAGAGCAAACAGCTTTATCAACATCATCCGAAAAAGAAACTATAACATTAAAAAGATCTAAAAATAAAAATATTCAGGTATATAGTTTAATTGATAATACAATTTTCCCTATTCAAGAAAAATTTACTAAAATATTCAATAGATATACCTACAACCCCATACTTTATAATCAACTTATTTCAAACCAATTTCAAGATATAGATATTTTTAAAAATGTATATTTTTTAAGAACTGACAATTATCTTATTATAGATACTATTTCATATTCTTCAGAAGGCTTATTTACCCCAGAAACATTTGTTTCGTTGGTTAAGAAATTTAATAAAGGTTTTGTTGTAGATCAAGAAAATACTATTTTATCTAATATTAGTAATCCTACTAGACTAGGAGATGAACTTTTTTATATTAAATTGAACAGCGATCCATCCACCACATCACCTGTTAATATAAAATTCTTTCAGTTTGAAATATTTAAATATAATTTAAATACAAAGAAAGAAATAAATTTAATTACTTCCAACACCCAAAATCAAAGTTATTTTCAAGATAATTTTACCTTCAATGTAGGTAGTAATATAGTAGAAATATCCGAAATTAAGCTTTCATATAACAGTAAGCAAGAAAAATTTATTTGCATAACTAATTTTAGAGATTTAAATAATGTTAGTTTTTTACATATTTTAATATTTGATATTAATGGTAACTTGCTTGATATAAAAAGTAACTATGCAATTACACCGGATAATTTCGCTAACACAGTTAATTTTTATACATCTGGATTGGTTAAAAATATGAGCCAAGCAGAACCTGCAGGCCTTATTGAACCGAGATCTGTATTAACTAACCCTAAACAGGATTCAAAATATGGCGCACTTAGATTCTAAACATAAATTACAGGTAGACCTTTCAAATGCAGAGCCTTCTACAGTAAATCTTCAGATTAACAGTCAGTATTCCATTCAAGGAAATACAACAGTAACGTTTGTTTTGTCTAATATACAAAATGCTATTGACCCAACCGGGGTAGGTATAAAAGGTATTGAGGTAAAGCCTGAAGTTAATGATCTTGGAAGTATAACAGATCCTGTATTTTACCCGGCTATTTTTAGCAGTACAGGTAGTACAACAGCGTTACCCTTTACTACTTTTGAACACACATATTACTCCGCAGTTTCTAGCATTAGTTCCTTATCTGCTGAATTTAACATATTTTACCAACAAGAGGATGAAAGTTTAGGTCCACTTTCAGCTAATCAAAAAATTCATTTTAAGACTACAGCTGATAATATAGTTGATCGAAATATAACTTTATTGAATTCGCAAATGTTTACTATCGAAGGCGACCCAGTACCTATGTTTAATATAGAAACCGATGAAAATATTATTTACCCTCTGACTTATTATCAATTTTTATCATCTGAAAGACGATTTTTGGGTATTTATCTTAATACAGATGAAGAAACGCTCCCAGAACCTTTAAGTACGGACTTTTTAGCAGATACAAGATTTTGGTTATCTAGCGCTTTATCTACTGTAGGGGCTATAGCTTTAAGTGGTGGTGGATTTACCCTTCAGGGAAGAACCGGAAGGCAATATACTTATATGTTTGATATTACAGGCGATGGCACTGCTATATCTAATTTATCTTCTGATGCTTTAAGTGCTTATGCTGATATAGAAATACCTTTTATTAATTTAAATCTTGGCTCATTTAAAGCCTATCAAACAGTTTTTCAAGCTATAACTAGTACGGTTTTTAATCAAGGAATTCTAGGCGATGAAGGAGAATTTTTAAGCATTACTACTAGTATTTTTGATACCCAAGATCGTGGAGGATTAGTTAGATTTAATCATGGAAATTTAGTACCACCAGCGGCAACAGTATACGCTTTATCCGCTGCAACTGTTATAAGGCAGGGTACTTTTGAATCATCGGAATTTGGTGATTGGTATTACAGACAAAGCAATGTAATAGATAGATTGTATACTTACCCAGCTTCAGGATATGGATTAAGCGCAAGTAATAGAATCTCTACCGACCCAGATGGCGACAATATAACTGCATTATAAATAAATATATATATGGCTACAGATATCAAAATTTCAGAACTTAATGAGATCACGCAGAACTCAGATATAAACCAGATTATAGTAAATGATAGGGAAAGTGCTGGCGATAGCGGTATCACTAAACGTATAAATCTTGATAATTTTTTAACTGCTAGTTTAGTTAAAACTAGAAATATAGCTGACTTAAATGTTACAACTGATAAGCTAGATACTGGTGCAGTTACTTTTGATAAAATAGCTAATAAATCTATAACCTGTAACCAAATAGCTGATGAAACTATTTGTAATGGTTTAATAGAAGACAGTGCTATTAATAATAGAACTCTCGATAATAATGGCGATTTTACAGTGTCGAGACTTGTTGCTACAACCAGTCTTCAAGCACCGCAGGTAGCAGCAACTAGCAAATTAACCGTTGACAATGGGTGTGTTAAATTAAACGGTTTAGATTATGAATTTCCTAGTACACAAGTACCTCAACATTTTTTGAGAACTGATGGAGCCGGAAATCTTTCATGGGAAGAAGCAGCTCCGGGCGCAGGCACGGCTTTAGTATTTGATCAAATTTTCCCTGTAGGTACTATAATCCCTTATGGAGGTAGTGCAGCTGTACCTAATGATCAATGGATTGCTCTAGATGGTTCAAATAATAGTAGATTTGACGGGGTTGCATATCCAGAATTATCAGCAGCTCTAGGAACAACATGGGGAGCTAGATATACCTCAGAAAGTGGAAGCACTACTTCCTCTACGGGTAGATATTTCTCTTTACCTAATATGTCGGGAAGAGTTCCAATAGGTCAAGGTACTGGAACAGATAATGCAGGGACGACCTGCTCATTTGGAATGGGTAGTACTACTGGTTTATATTGTCAGACATTAAATGCCAATAATATTCCATCACACACACATTGTTATAGAAATGATTATTTTATAGAGATTCATAATAGTCAAAAATGTGTTGATTATATTGAAAATGTTGGCTCGGGTTTATTTGGGTCCGGGAGATCTGATAGTGATAATATATACGTTTATGGAAGATGCTGCACTACAGCGCAAAATTCAACTTCAAATTCTGCTTTCTCTATTGTTCAGCCAGTTGCATCTACAAGATATATTATAAAAGCTAAACCAGATCATATTCAACAATTTGGCATGGCCGTAGGGGTAGGTCTTTCAGCTCTCGACGGGGCAGGCGCTCAAACAAATACTATAGATTTATCTAGTACAGAATTAGGTATAAAAATTGATCATAATCAATTACAATTTTCTGGATCTAATGAAATACAATTAAAAACAAATACTGTTTTAACCGATACAGAATTTGTTAGGGTTAATGGCGCTACCAATCCCTTAGTTCATGATGAACGCACTACTTGTGGAGTAGTCAAAGAATACTGCTTATGTGATTTTACTGACGCTGGTGGTATACTCGATGCAACAACAAGATGCGATATTCGAGGCGTGGTTATGACGTATAATGTATTTAACGGGCAAAATGTTATTGCAAATCGGTTTTCGGAAGTTCTTGTAAATACAGATAATGGAGGTGTAGACGCTGGGTATGATGTTGTAGGTAGATATAGTTCACAAAATGGTGATGATGATGGTGGCTCCGGAGCAATGACTACTATACCTCTTAATAAAGATTTAACATCATTCTGTTTTAAGTATAATGTGAATCCCCATAAATGTAATTATGCACAAACAAGAATTCTTGGAGTGATTATTAACAAATACGCTTAAGCGTTTTTAAGATCTTCAACTTCTTTAGAAAGTCTTTTTACTTCCTCAATAAGAACCGGAATAAGTTTAATATAATCTACAGCTAGCATCCCGCTGTCTCTTTCATGAACTATCTCAGGTAATACCTCTTTAACTTCCTGAGCTAAAACTCCTAAAGATTTACCTTCTAGTTCAGCGTCTTCTTTCCAAGTAAAGGTATAACCATTTATACCATTAATAATTTCTTTAGATGATTCGATTTTATTAATATCATCTTTCAATCTTTCATCAGATGATGAGAAAGCAACAATATCGCCTCCGCCAAATATAGTGCCACAGCTAAATATTGTACCATTATTAAAAAGAGTATTGCAAGTAGTATCACCGCCTGCATCAGATACTGTACCTTCACCAAAATTAACTCTACCTTTAGCAAAGAATAAACCTGGACTACACCCTCCAGTTGCGTTATTTACTGAAAATTCAGTAGAAGTTCCTTTACCTACAAAAAAATCTCCTTCTACGTTGACTTCACCTCCGGTACCAGTTTGATTAATATTACATGCATTTACACTACAGCCATCTCCTACTACAATGTTACCGGCGCAAGTATCTAACTGACCATTTACTAGTATACCGCCGCTAGCTCTTGCAATACATAGGGAACTTTCTATTCCCATACCATCAGTAACTATAATTCTAGTTGAAAATGGATCTGGTAAGATACAATTATTACACCCTGCTTCACCTACATTTAAAATTGACTTAAATGTATTACAAATATTTTTTCCTTCATATAGAGCCATACAATTATTTATTAAAAATTATCTTAATTAAAAGGTTACTATTTCATTATCCTGATACTTCTTACCAGAGAATCTTTTTAATAGATTGCCTAATATTTTTTGTTGATAACGGTATATTTTAATAATACACCTGTTGAATACTTCTGGCGTTATAACTTCATTGACGCCTACAAAATAGTCGTAATCTTTTTCTTCAACCAATGAACTACTTAAACCTACATTACCGGTATAAGACATAAGTCTATATTCGCTTGAATCAAATTCAAATAAAAATCCAAACCCTATTCTAGAGGCAAGGCTATCTAAATTAAATAATATTTTTTTTATACTTTTATTAAAAGTAATATTATTAAAATATTCTTCTTTTACATTAACGTCATTTTTATCAAAAATATTAAAATTATCATTATGTAGGTTGGATAATTGCTCATTATTTTCATTAAATCTTAAAACTCTATCAAATCCGTTAAACGTAGTACCATCTGCTCCAGCATTTTTTTGATATAAGAAAATAGAATCTCTATCATCATTTTCAGGTAAAATTTTAGCATCAAATATTTGATAGTCAGATCCCGATAATTCCACATTAACAACGTTATCCCATTTATATGCTCCAATATAATCATCTTGATCAGCTACTAGTAAATATTTATAAACATTATAATTTGTTATAATATAGTATAAATTGCTGTCATTTTGTGAAAATAAAATTCGTTTCGGTATTTCACCTTCTCTTAAAACATTTCTAGGATATAATAATTCTGCAGTCCCTTGAAATAAAGCATCTACTTCTAGAACACTAAAATCAGTAAATAAAATATACAATTTACTATCAATAGGATTTATTGCAAAGTCCGCAACCGTTCTAGTCTCAAAATACTTAGAAGAAAATTCTCTAGTTTTTGATAAATTATCAGCCAGGACAATTATACTTTTTCTACCATCATTCCAGGTATATATTTCATTAGCATAATAATAAATTAAATTTGCGCCCGATAAAAAGTCAGTACCTGCTGTATTTAGCTTTAACCCTCCAGCATTAATTAAATCAAAATTAGTTTGATTTATTCTACTTTCATTAAGAATAGGATCTATATATAGTCTATATATTTGGTTATGAAACGCATCACTAACATATAATGTATCACGATTATTAGTTGTTATATCAGTAATTTGCTGAAAATTTTGCGAAAAAGGTCCATCAGCTCTATTAGTTGAAACAACAAATGAGGCTGTCGATGATTCAGAAGCATCATTAGGCATTTTGTACACGCTTATGGCGGAAGTAGTGAAGTATATAGTTAAGAAATCGGTAGGGGTGGTAGAATTTAAAGGATTGGCCTCATTTACTCTCATTCCAATAACATCAAACCCTCTAGCGTCATTTAAATCTGATGCACTTGTACTAGCAAAATCGGAGGATAAATTAGGGCCAACAGCACTATCTTTAACTACCTGAGTTAAATTACCCACAGCTCCATTACTCACTCCAGTACATCCTAAAAAGCTAGTATAATTTCTTGGAATATTATTGTCTCTTATAAAACAAAGATTATATAACTCTAGAAAATTTTCATATAGTTTATCAAACTTTAAATTAATAGTATTCTGATTTACAAACTCGCTTGGCTGAAATAAAAGAGAATCTTCTAAATGAGGAAGGCTTATATTAGTTGATGTGCCTCTATTTAAAAAAATATTTGATAAAATAAAATTACCTTTAATATTGTCTTGAATTTGAAGTTCAGTTGAGTTAACCGTTCTAACCCTTCTTGCCCAAATTTTATTGTCGGAAATATTATAATATCCTGTATAAGGATTACCTCCACTTAGAAACGTATCTCCTAATGTATAATTAAAAGTTACAGAATGGTAATCACCAATCATTAATGATCCATCTGCCATTCTATGATATCCTTTAGGAGTTGGTAAATCAGATGATGAATTAGATGATGGACCAGTCTCCGAATTATTAGAATATGTTGTAGTACTATAAGACATTAAAAGTATTTATTGAAAAGACTTATCCTTCAAACTTTTAATTATACTTATTATATAAATATAGTTATGGCTATAGGTAAAGCAACAACTCAATTAGATAGAAAATCAAATAAAAATGTTTATAATGATACTCTAATATTATACCGTAAATAAGCCTATCAAAACATAAATAATCTTATATGGCTATTGGAACAAAAATAACTGGGCTCACACCAGAGCTTGAAGAAAATGTAACTAATAATACTTTACTGTATATAGTTAACAATAATGAGTCTAAACAGATAGTATTAGATAATCTAATTTTTGATGGTATCATAGTTGCAGATAAAATAGGTATAAATGCTGTTATTGCAGAAAAAATTAAAACTAATGCTATTGAAGCAAAACACTTAAAAGCCAATGCTATAACAGCTGATAAAATTCAAGCAGGTTTAATTACTGCGGAAATGTTGAGAATAACAGGTACTGGAGCTATTAATCCTTCTACTATAGGCGCAGCAGAAGCTACAGCATTTGGTAGCGCATTAACTGATATTGCATCTCTCCAAAGCTCCGTGAGTAATTTAGAGGCGACAAGTGATGGGGGAATTAATACTTTTTATGAAACTGAACAACCCGCAAATCCAGCGATAGGAGACCTTTGGTTCGATACTGATGATAACCAATTGTATAGATGGAACGGTGCATCTTGGGATAATATTAGAGATCCGGATATTGTTCAAGCAATAGCTGACGCCGCTAATGCTGCAGCGACAGCTGATAAAAAAATTACAACTTACTATCAAGATGAAGCGCCTGAGAATGACTTAGTAGACGGTACTCCTTTAGGCGCTGATGATGATGGAGATTTATGGTTTGATACTGATGATGGTAATAAACTTTATAGGTGGAATGGTACTACACTCCCCTACGGGTGGGTCGAAGTAACTGATAGTAGAGTAGGGACTTTAGCAACTCAAATGGCCGACGCGATAGAGGATATTAGTGGTCTTACCGGAACCGTTAACACTTTACAATCTACAGCGGATGGTGGCATTAATACATTTTATCAAACTGAGGCGCCAACAGGAAGTGAAGGTGATTTATGGGTAGACACGGATGATGGGAATGCACTTTATAGATGGGATGGCTCTGTATGGCAACCTATTCAAGATGAATTTATACGGACAGCTTTCGTTTCGGCTACAGCAGCAGCTGATGTTGCTGATAGTAAGATTACAACATACTATGGTGATGATCCACCTACTCATGATTTAATTGATGGTACTCCTTTAGGTGCTGATGATGATGGTGATCTATGGTTTGAAACAGATGAAGATAATAAACTGCATAGATGGAATGGTACTTCACTCCCCTACGGGTGGGTACCAGTTACAGATACAAGAGTAGATACATTATCTACTAGTTTGGTATCTGCTGTAACTAGTATTACAACCCTTGAAGATAGAGCTGATGGCTATGTACATACTTTTTATCAGGGCACTGAACCAACAAATGCAGATGTTGCAGCAGGTGATTTACAATCTGGAGATCTATGGGTTGATACAGATGATAATAAATTGTACAGATATAATGGTGCAACTTTTGAAGCAATTCAAGATACAGCTATTCAAACAGCATTTTCTTCCGCAACAGCTGCCGCAAATGTTGCCGATGGTAAAATAACAACATTTTATGGAGAAAATCCTCCTACTCTTGATCCAATAGACGACACTGATTTAGGCGTTGAAGATGAGGGTGATTTATGGTTTCAACAAGGCCAGAATAATAAACTGCATCGATGGAGTGGAAGTGAATGGGAAGTAGTGCAAGATACCCGTGTTGATACTATTTTAACAGATTTAGGAACCGCGGTAACTGATATTACCACTTTGCAAGGAGAAACTGACGGGTATATTCATACATTCTATCAACCCAATACACCCACTAATTCAGATTTATCTGCCGGTAGTATAGGTATTGGAGATTTATGGGTAGATACGGATAATGGTAATAGATTATTCCGATATAACGGTACCGGGTGGGATGAAATAGTTGATGCCGCTATCCAAACAGCTTTCGTTTCAGCTACAGCAGCTGCTGATATTGCTGATAATAAAATTACAACATATTATAGCCCGGAACCTCCTGAATACGATGCGATAGACAACACTGCTTTAGGCGTTGAAGATGAGGGTGATTTATGGTTTGAAACAGATAACAACAACCTCTTACATAGATGGTCCGGAAGTGAATGGCAAGTGGTGCAAGATACTTCAATTCAAGATAATATTTACACCACAGGTACTACTACAATAGACGGTGGTAGAATGACTACGGGTAGCTTATCCGCTGATTCTATAGCAGCTAACAATATTACATCAGGTAAAATTAAAACCGATAGTATTGTTGCGAGACATATACTATCAGATGAAATCGATACTAATCATTTAAAGGCAAATTCTATTACTACAGTAACATTAGCAGCTAGCGCTGTAACTGCACAAAAAATATCAAGTGGTACTATAGCATCTGAAGCAATGTTAGCGTCTAATATTATAACAGGTGTATCTATATCTTCAAATGCTGTTGTAACTGGATCTGTAGCTAGTAAAAACTTTGATGGCTCTTATAATGCAGATACCGGACTTATAGATGCAGGTACTGAAGGATTTTTCTTAGAAGGTAATACCGGAACTATAGTAGCAAATACTTTGGTTGCTAGAGATGATATTATTACTGGTGATATGATTAAATTTAGTAGTGGTAAGGCCCTTTCTGCTGGCCCGGACGGGGATTTACAAGTTGTAGTAGATGATGAAACTCTCTCGGTTCAAGATGGTAAATTAGCAATTAAAACAGTACCTCAAACTGCAGTTGTTATACCTACTGCTGCGGTAACTTATTCTGGTGCGCTTAATGATTATGATAAAGGCACGTTTATTCGAGGTGGTAATGATCTAAGTTATAGCAGTAGTGCGCAACAGCAGTTCAATTTAGGAACATTTCTTAATATTCATTATGAAGGGGAAAGTACCTCAACGTCTGGAAATCCTACTGTATTTACAA
>Ga0209348_1000358_pt1 | contig 25074 bp, 21 predicted proteins | sample ETNvirenome_2_30_FD_184065 | JGI IMG/M metagenome (GOLD analysis project Ga0209348, IMG submission 184065) | Marine viral communities from the Pacific Ocean - ETNP_2_30 (SPAdes) (version 2) | ecosystem: Environmental > Aquatic > Marine > Oceanic | place: Pacific Ocean | collected 2013-06-22
ACCTACATCCTGGAGTTTGGCGACGAATATTTTAGAATCCACAAAGACGGCGGCACGGTTGTTGATGGCAGTAGCAACCCGATTGAGGTGACAACGCCATATGCCCATACAGATCTTTCCAAATTAAAATTTACGCAAAGCGCTGACGTTATGTATGTCGCGCACCCAAGTTTTTCACCCCGAAAGATAACAAGAACCAGCCACACGGCTTGGACGATCACAGAAGTCACGTTTCTGCGTGGTCCGTTCCAGGATCAAAACACAAGTGCAACCACGTTTGTGGCGTCAGGGCGCACCGGCACTGTTAATGTGACAGCAAGCGCAAGCACCTTTGTCAGCACAGATGTAGGCCGGCTAATCAAAGTGCATGATGGTGTGACTAAAATTACCGGCTTTACTAGCGCGACTGTGGTAGCAACATCAGTGCAGACAAATGCTGATGGCCGCACTGAGCTGATGCCAAGCTACACAGCGACCACACTGTCAGCCCATGAGGGCGACCCGTCATCAACTGGCCTAGAGCATAATGACCGCTATCAGGATAGTGCCGGTCAGTTCGTCGCGCAGGGGTTCAAGGTTGGTCAGAAAGTTACAGTCACTGGTTTTACCGACAGTAATAATAACGAATCCAGCGCGATCATTGTAAAAGTCACCGAGGACACGCTATTGCTGGCGCCGAGCTCTGACCTCACAGATGAGGCTGCCGGTGATAGTGTGACGATAGCCGGCGACCTGACAGCAACCACTGAATGGTCGCTTGGTGCTTTTTCGACAACAACCGGGTTTCCGTCAGCTGTTGCCTTCTATGAGCAACGTCTAGTCTTTGCCTCAACAACAACACAGCCGCAGACCTTGTTCTTTTCGGTGGGCGGTAGTTTTGAGGATTTTGCTGACGGTGTTGATGCAGATGATGCGCTTGTCTACACACTGGGATCTAATCAGGTAAACATCATCAGATACCTTCAGGCTGGCCGTGTGCTGCTTGTTGGCACGTCAGGTGGTGAGTTTGTGGTTACAAGCTCCGAGGACGCTCCTCTGAGCCCTACAAACGCCGTTGTGAAGCGTCAGGCTACATATGGTTCGGCAGATATACAGCCCGTCCAGGTGGCAAACGTGACGCTGTTTGTACAGCGCGCAAAGCGTAAACTGCGCGAGCTTGTGTTCGATCTTAACACAGACAGTTACCAGGCGCCTGATATGACGCTGCTGGCTGAGCACATAACGGAAAGCGGCATCAAGGAAATGTCACTGCAACAAGAGCCGGACAATGTTGTCTGGTGCGTGTTGGAAAACGGCTTGTTTGTCGGCATGACCTATCGGCGCGAAGAAAACGTGATTGCATGGCATGAGCATATTATCGGCGGCAGATCCGGCGCTTGCACTGTCACGGTTAGCGATTACGCCAACATAGCGGTCGGCACGACGCTTACTTTTACTAAGTCTGATGGCACAACGGTAACATTTACAAGTGAGGCAGCCGGCAGCTCTGATCCATCATCATCGTTGGGCTTTCGGCCAAACACCAATAACAACACCACTGCTGACAACATCTTTACCGCAATCAATGCACACGAAGATTTTACTGTGGCTAACCCAGCGGCTGCGATTGTTACCATAGAAGAGACAAGCCCGACACCAACAGGGTTTTTATCTGTCGTCAGCTCCGACACAACAAGGCTAACCACCACAGATCAGACCCATGCGCTTGTTGAAAGCGTTGCAACCATACCAGGCGAGCTTAATGAGGACGACACATATCTTATTGTGCAGCGCACTGTTAACGGTGCAACCAAGCGTTATGTTGAGTATTTTAGCGCTTTTGATTTTGGCACAGATGTGGAAGATGCTTTTTTCGTTGATTCTGGACTTACATACTCAGGTACAAGCGCAACGTCGATAAGCGGTCTTAACCACCTGGAAGGCGAGGTTGTATCTATCTTGGCTAACGGCGCCACGCATCCTAACAAGACTGTCAGCTCTGGCGCAATCACCTTAGACTTTGCTGTCACCAAAGCACATATTGGTTTAAATTATAACTCGACATTGCAAACCATGCGGATCGAAGCCGGCGGCACTGAAGGGACAGCCCAAGGCAAAACCAAGCGAATCCATGAGGTTGTGTTGCGGCTGTTCCGTACCGTTGGTGTGACGGTAGGCAGCTCGGAAACGGAGCTTGATCGTATACCGTTTAGATCGTCAGCCCAAGCCATGACGGCGGCGATACCGTTATTTACTGGCGATAAAGAAATAGAGTTCAGGGGTGGGTTCGATACAGATGGATTTGTGGTGGTTCAACAGAACCAGCCATTGCCTCTTACGCTTATCGGCATATTCCCGCGCCTGATTACGTTTGATCAGTGAGGATTCTGGACTACGACCCCGACCATCTGCATGAGCTGATGGATGGCGATCTGAATGACGGGGCAATAAAAAATATTGGCTATATGAAGGAATGGGCTAGCGAGCTGCAACAGCCTGGTTGGTCTTACACTCTTATAGAAAACGGTCACATTATCTGTTGTGCCGGCATAGTTGATATGTGGCCGGGTGTGGGCGAGGCGTGGTTTATCGCGTCAAGCAAAATACATCAGTATCCAAAGCCATTTATCAGGTTTGCCAAAACAGACGTGATGAAAAAAGTGGTAGACGAAAATGACCTATGGCGGGTGCAAGCGGTCTGCAAGGCAGACTGGCCGGCAGCGATCAAGTTCGCCAACTTTATGGGTTTTGAAACTGAAGGTCTGATGCGTAAGTACGGGCCAGAGGCAATGGATTATTTACGAGTAGCATGGGTGCGATAAATGGGCTTTTTATTTGAAGGTAGAGTCGGTCAGCAAGAACAGGCGGCATATAATTTTACTGCTGATGTTAACGAACGTAACGCTAAGGCAGCTGACCAAGAAGCAGCTCAGCTTATTTTTACGGAAGAACAGAACATCGTTAAGTTCCGTGAAGATGTTAGTGATCTGCAAGACGCAACAGGGCAAGCTTATCGCCGTAATGGCTGGATAGCAGAAGAAGGAACACCTCTTAAAGTAGCGCTCGCCAACGCACAAGAAGCAGATGCCGAGATAGAAACCCGCCGATATAACGCCGCTGTTGGAGCGCAAACAACGCGCGAAAAAGGTGTTGAGCAAAGATTGCAAGGAACGTTGAATCGTATGTATGGAAAGGCTGCAAGAACAAGAGGCCAGGCTAGGGCAGTCACTAGCCTTATACAAACTGGCGCAGCCATAGCGGGTGCATAATGAAAGTTCCAACATACAGACAGCAAACAGCGCGAACAGCCTCAACAGGGGCTACATTTTTCACAACGCAAGCAAATCCCGGCGCTTTATCAGCTGGACTGCGCGCACAAGCGCAAATGTTTGGTGCTGCAGAAAAAGTGGCTGTGGACTATTACGCCAATGAACAGAAGATAAAAAGACAAGCAGAGCTTAATGACGCAAATTTTGAATTGAAACAGGAGTTGCAAGAATTACAGCAACAACAAAAAACGCGATCGCCAAAAGAGGTTTTGTTTGACGATCCGCTTGGCCGCACCACTAGTTTTACAAAACAGGGGCAACAAAAACTAAATGAAATATTGTCTAGAATTACGGACAAACGAGTACGGCGCGCTTTTCAAGAAGCATCACGCGATAGCCTTAATACCTTTACCATAAATGTAAACCAGGATGCCCGTAATAGGCTTATCGATCAGAATAAAGCCAGCGGTTTGGAAACTGGCAACAACCTTGTTGACGCGATGGTTATGGGCAACCCGGCTGAACGCGAGATTGCTAAGAAAAAATTATTTGGTGACTCGTCAACTGGCGAGCTAGGTCATTACGAGACGATGGCAGCTGACGGCTATATTAAACAGGTTGATGCTGTAAAGTTAGAGCGTGACGCGCAGATCAAACTGCGAGATCGGATTAAGCAAGCTGATACAGCAATTCTTAACAGTAATGTTAATAAAAATGTATTGCTTGCTGGTGATGTATCGCTGCCTTTCACGCAACGCAATGATGCTTTTTCAAACCTAACAAAAGAGATAGATCAGGCGGTTGCCAACAACACAATTACTGCTGATGAAGGCCAAAAGAAAAAGATGTCGGCGGCTGATGATACAGTCCGGGCAATCGGATTGAGTATGTTGACAAGATCTCCAGATGCGACCGCTGCGTTTCTACAAATGGCAGAAGGCGATGTTGATGACCCGGTTCTGGAATCTGCTTTTACCATGATGGACGCCGGGGACCGCATTAAGGTGCTTAATGATTTAGATACGCTTGCTAAAAAAATTGACACCGAGCGCAGAGAAAAAGAAGAGGCTGACGAAAACGCTGCCGCAGCTGAAAATAAACTTGCCTATAGAACAATTATTAATGTCGATAAAAACAACCCTACAGCACTTGAAGCAGCAAAGAGAGTACACCAACAATTGATTGCTCGTCGTTTTTACACTCCTACGGAGCGCAAAGCTGCTGAGTATTTTCTTGGCCTCAACGATAAACCTGGCGGCACTGAAACAAAAACAACCAAAAATGCAATTAAGATATTACGAAACGCCGATCTGCGAAATGAAGTGACCTTGGATTTAGTCATAAGCCTAGCGAATGAATTAAGCGTTTCTGATTTTGACAAATATTCTAAGCTGGCTGTGACAGAAGCTAGCGAGGGTTTCAAACGTGCAAAAGACCTCATAGCTGCAAACCTTAAATATAATGAGTTTAAAGACTCAACAAACGCGCTTGGTAATGCAGCTGATAGGATGTTCGCACAAAGCACCGAAGAATTGATTACATGGCTGGAAACAGAGGGCGTTGGTTCTAATTATAATCAAATCGTTGCAAAAGCGCGTGAGATTAATGCCGACAACGCAGTTGAATATAAAGAGCTGATGAGTGAAGCGATTACGTCTTATTTACAAGGCCAATCAGTTTTGATGCCCGGTTTGCCTCAGAATATTGAGGAAGCTAAAATATTTTTACAACAAAAACTAGTGGCAAATCCTAGCGATATGGTGGCTGTTGGTATTACGCAAACGATTAGAGATTATGAAAAGACATTGAGAGGCAATTAGTGGATAACGAAACTGAACAGTTAAACGCTTATGACGTTGCTGAAACATCTCGCTATTTGATGGGCAGCATAAAAAAGCCTGAGCCAGAAATGGAAATCATGGGTAGGCCCATGAGCGAGCTAGAGCAAGCTGGCGAGCAAACTAAGGACGAACTGTACCGAGTTGTAGGCGGTGGTTTGCGCGATGCCGCGCAATCAGCCATTGACACCGGGTCTGATCTTATTGAGGTAGGTGCGTTCGGCCCATCTATGGCACTTGTTGGCAAACAGATAAAAGCCACAGTGCCGCCATCACGATTGCCAGAGGTGCCAGAGCCAGAGGGTTTTGCGGGTAGTCTTGTAAGAGATTTTATCCAGTTTGGTACTGGCATGGTGGCAACACCAATAGGTGGCCCTGCATCTATAGGCAAAACAATATTAAAATCAGCAGTGGCTGACGGCGGTTATTTTGACCCTGCCGAGGGCGGTTTTATTCGACCATTGATAGATTTAGGCATTTTACCGCAAGCAGTCGATTTTCTTGCTGTTGAGTCAGATGAAGAGGACAGCGCGGCAGAGCGCTTGCAAAGCAGATTAGGTCTAGCAGCACAAGGCACAGCGATAGGCGGCGCTTTCGAGGGTATTCTTGGCACCTTGCGCGCTATCAAAAACAACCCAGCTGCATTGCGAGCTGCAACAAATACGATTGCAACAGCAACTGGCGCGTCAGCTTTGATACCGTCTGATGCCGAGGGCTCACCTATAAAACGATTACTAAAGCTAACAAAAGCTGAACGCGATGTTATAAAAACAGACATTGCGAACCAAAAACCAAAAGAAGGTCAAACACCTGTTCAGTTAAAAGATGTGGTGGCTGAAGCGGAACGAGTTAAAAATTTATATGCCCCAGAAGATGGCTGGTTGCCTATCAATGTACAAACAGGAAGCTCTAACCCAACATTTAAAGTAGATAAAGACGGCGGTCTAGAAATCCGTTGGCAACAGCCAGCTTATGCGTTTCACAATCCACCAGGCGAAAAGTTAAAAGGTGAGGCCGGCAAAGCTCAACGCGCAGCGCATCAACAAAACTTAGTTGATACCACCGTGTCTGATGTGGGCGTTGTTGTAGAAAGGGCGAAAAACGGCGACCAGGCGGCGATAGAGATTATTAACCAGGCTAACTGGTATCGATCAATGAGAACGGCTCTACGCAAAGAATTTGGCGGTTTGGGAGATGTTTTTGCAGATATTATAGGCGCAACATCAGCACAGACTAATGTGCAGCAAAATTATGACAATGCGTTGCAAGTTTTGCGAAGATATACGCGAGGCGAGTTTGATGAAGAAATAGCAATCTATCAGAAAAGAATTGATTCTGGTGAGCCAATGGGCAGCGCTGAATTAAATAGGTTGCACAAAGATGAGGACAGTCCTTTTAAGCTTATAACAAAAGCATCTGAGGCGTTGTTTAACACCAACAGCCCAGCTGCGACAGAAGCTTTGTTGAATATGTTTCGGCAAATAAAACCAGGCAAAGCGCCTAAAACAGTTAATTTTACTGGCAACTTAATTGGGTTTGGTAATGAGGCAACTATTGATGTGTGGGCTGCACGGTATTTGCGCGATGCCGCTGGTCTGCCACGGATACCACCGCCAGCAGAAAAGGCAGTATCTGGCAAACATCTAACAAAATCCACCTTTGACGATCCGCAAATAGGCGCAGAATTTGGTTTTGGACAAGAAGTATTTTCTAAGGCAGCCGCTGAACTCAATGCAAGCGGCATCATCAAAGAGGTCAATCCTGAGCTAGGTGAAATTGGACCTGATGATTTGCAAGCAGTCGTCTGGTTTATGGAAAAAGAAAAATGGACAAAGAACGGATGGACAACAAAAGCCGGTGAGGGCGGCTCGCTTGACCTTGAATCTGTCTATGGCGGCTCTCCTAATCGCAGTCGTGTAGCGCAATTACGGTCTGTTATAAATAAAAAAGGCAGCACAGCTGAGCAAATCGCTGCTGCTGAAACCGAGCTGGCAACCCTGGAAGGCAGAGCAGAGCGGTTTACTGCTGGTGTTTCTATGGAACGACCTAACTTACGCCCGACAAACCCTGAACAAGCGCAGCTCGCATCTGAGTTAACCGCACCGTTAAAAGACGATGATAGCGTTATAGGGTTCCAGGCCAACAACACATATGGCGAGTTTATGGGCGATCTTGAGCGTTCCCTTAATTTTGAGGTTGTGACGCAGACAAATTTTGACCCAACAGAAATGACAAAAGCCCTAATTGATGCTGGCAAGAAATACAATCAAGACGCTGTCTTTATCTCTAAGGTTGTTGCCCCCGGCACAGCAAACGCACGGCCTGGTGGTGAAATTTATTTTAGAGATAGACAAGGTGTGGATTTTGCCCAACAGGTAACAGAAATACTCAAAAAATATAAGATAGGCGATGAAAACATCGATGGGTTTACCTATATAACAGATGCAAGACAGGCTGATCGGGTTGATGTTCAAGCTGCCGGCACAGACGAAACAGCAGGGTTAGTAGGGGTTAGGTTTCAATATATACCAGAATTTGCTGGCACGGCTGGCGACCCAAATTTATCCGGCATAATGTCAGACGCACAGCAAGTCTACGCTGACGCAATGGAAGAGATTTTGAGTTTAGACGGTGTTACTTATGCAGATGTTGTGTTTTACGACACTAAAGTATATGCTAACCCGGACGTTGATTACGTTGTAGGAGCAACAAGTTATGAAGACTTTGGAACAGTTGCGGGACGAAATGGAAGCCAAATACGGCAAGGACAGCCGGATGGTGGCACAGTTGAACCGGCAGATAGCGGCGGCTAAATCTGGGCAAACAAGCAAAGATTTATACGTTACGGGATCTTACAAAAAGTCAACACAGCCACAAACTGTGTAGCCAACGCATCTAAATTATAGTAAATATAAATAAAGTGGGCGTCCTTTTGGGGCGCCTTTTTCTTTGGAGTTTTCATGGCAACACCAGCACAACAAGCAGCCCGTGCGCTACGCACCGGGGGCGTGAGGCAATTCGCCGACACTCAGCCCCAAATAGACGAGGGCATACAGCTAGCTGGCGGTCTAAGTAAATTGTTGCAACGGGCGGCAAAAGCCGCACCAGGCACAGCGCGTCAGGCACTAGATGCAGATCAAGCGACAAAGCAAGCTGAAGCGCTCGCAGAACAAAAACGAAAACAAGCACAAGTAAAAGCAGAGGGCGGCGACCCGAAAACTGTGCGCGGTCCTGATCCTATTGCAGCTGGCCGTGTTGCTGAGCCTATCACCGAGGGCATTGCGCCAGAAGGAACAACGCGCGAAGCAACACAGCAGAAGCTTGCAACAGACGCATTATCGGAAGAGGGCCGAGAGCGGTTTTTTACAACAGGTAATGACGCGCGCGCTGCTATACAGACGCCCACAAAACGTGAGATAGCTGACCAGCCGGATTTGTTTGAAACTGTGCCGGCAGAGTCTGAGCTTGCTGCAAATGAGCAAGTGACGAAAAAAGCGCAAATGGCTATGAGTCCGTTGGAGCCCGTAGCTAAAAGCGAATCTGCTATTGCTGATCCCGGTGATGCCAGTGATTTAATACGCATGGCAACAGAGCCAGGTCTTGTTGATGAGGCTGGCATTGATTTTAATTTTGATAATTTTGAAGGCGGCGAGGACATTAATCGCGTAGTCAACGCAATGTCCGATATTATCAAAAACCCAACTGAGGCACAAAAGCGTGGTATTGTAACAAATAAAGAAACACTAGCTAACGCCGGCGAGCTGCTAGCTGATGAGGTTGGTTTTACCAGAAGCATATTACGCAAACAGTCGGGCGCTACCTTAAACGCTGAAGAAATGACAGCTTTGCGCATTTTGTTGCAAAAGTCAGGCAAGCGTCTGCAAGAAATGGCCGTGCAAATACAGAGCGGTTTAGCTAGCCCCAAAGCGATGATTGATTTTAGACGGCAAATGTCTATTCATGCTGGCATCCAAATGAAAGCAAAAGGCGCGCAGACTGAGATAGCGAGAGCCATGCAAGCTTTTAAAATACCAGTTGGAACCCAAGTGCCAGCTGAGGTCATGGACGGAATATTGAAAGAAGCCGGTGGCCGTGGCCTTACGCAAAAAATGGCAAAAGGATATCTAGAAGCCTTGGCAGAAGGTGGTCAGGCAAATGCAAATAAATATGTGAGCGGCGCCTGGTCGCAAAAAGTTGAGAATGTGTGGATGGAAGTCTATATGAACGGGCTTTTATCTTACTTTCCAACACATTTAAAAAACGGTTTAGCGACACCGTTATTTATGACTTACAACGTCCTAACTGACCTAATGTCGGCAAGTATTGGCGCAACATTTCGCACTGGTGCTAGGTTGGCTGGCCGAGACGTTGACCCTGACGGTGTACATTTTGAAGATGTGTTTGCGCGTGTTTACGGGTTTGGTCAATCATTTGGCGATGCGTGGGCAGTGGCATCAAAATCCTTTATAGAAGAGACGCCGGCAGACACACTTAACAAAGTTGAGGGTGCTACATTACGCGCTATTGATAGAGAAACGCTAAACATTGACAACAACAGCATAGGAAAAGCCGTTGACCATATGGGGCGTGTTATTCGCTTGCCTGGTCGAGCATTAATGTTTGCTGATGATTTTTTTAAAACAATCGCAGCTAGAGGCGCGTTGTATGAGGAATCAATCCGCGCATATAGAAAATCAAAGAACATGGGGCGTAACGATACGGAAGCAATGGACGACGCCATGATGGTAATGCTTGATCCAAAGTATGCCAGTGATGAAATGGATGCCGCTGGTCGTTATGCAACAATGACAACCGATTTAGGTGACGGCGTTGTTGGTAGATTTACCAACGCTTTTAGAGGCAATATGTTGGGCAAGTTAATTATGCCTTTTGCCAAAGCCCCGTCAAACACTGTTAAAATCGTTGCAGAGGGCCATCCGTTTGTACAAGCAATAGCGGCTGTCAATCCTAGCTCAGCTAAAGTCAGAGATACATTAATGGGCAAAAACGGAGCGCGAGCGCGTGACCGGGCTCTTGGCAGAATGGCAATGGCAAGCACAACCTTTATGGGGTTTCATGAACTTGCCATGAACGGGCGTATCACTGGGTCATACCCGGTTGATAAACAGTTGCAAAAAATGTTGCCGCCTAACTGGCAACCATACAGTTTTGTTTTTCGCGGCGAAGGGTTCCCGGTAGACGAAGATGGCGATCCGTTGCCGCTGTACAATAAAGAAACAGGTCTGCCCAATGGCCCAGTGACATATATCAGTTACCAGGGGCTAGAGCCGGTCAGTGCGTTTGTAGGCATAGCTGCAAGCACTGTGCGCCATCAGACCATGTTTGTTGATCCAGAGGACAGATTAAACTTTTTTAGTGCTTCAACATTAGCGACAATGGAGTATTTCCGCGATCTGCCTATGTTGCAGGGAATCGGAACAATTTACAAAGCGTTCCAGTATGAAGACCCCAGCATGATTACAAATGGGTTTCTAGGCGGGACAGCTATTGTCTTTCCAATGCCGTTTAGCTCGGTTGTCCGAAATGTAGAAAAGCTAACGGGTGACAATGCCAAGCGCAGAGTTGACCAGCCTTATTCCTATTACACTGTAGATGACGTCAGGGTTTTGTACGAAGAAAGCCAAAACACAGATAACCCATATAGCAAAATTCCTTACAGTCTGGTTGGGACAGTAAAAAATTGGCAAGACGCCAGCTGGTCAAAATTGTTTTACGAGCAAGTTGCCTGGGGTTGGGAACAGCAAGTTATGAACATACCGTTCGTCGAAAAGGTAGAGGAAAACTATGCCTTTCAATACGATATGTTAGGCAACAAAAAAACCCGCACTTTGCGGCACGATGTAAATCCGATAGCTGCGATCTGGAGCAATGTTACGCCGTTCAAAATGTCATTCGGTACTGACATTGAGCCCTACCACCGAGAACTCATTAGGCTCGGTGCGCCGCTTACTGAAAGCCGCGACAAAGCAAAGTTTATGGGCGTTACCTTGAGCCAGCGCAACAGAGGCGAGCTAGCTAACATAGCCAAAAATCAAATTACGTTACCATTGGTAGTTATGACGCCGAAGGGTAAGAAACAGCAAGGTCCGGCAGCATATCAGTTTAGAGATTATCTTAAGGTTTTGATGACAAGTCCGTTTTACACAGCAGATGACGATGATGGCCGTGCTCAAAGAATACGAAATGCAGAGGCTCGTTTTTATCGCGCAGCCTTGCCGGTTTTGCTTTCACAACCAGGCAATCAAGAGCTGCGGCAAACTATGGCACAGCGTGACGCACTGAAAAGCTTAGGAGCACAATAATGACAGTATCAACCACGACGAACCGTGCCAGTTACTCTGGGAACGGCAGCACAGATGCGTTTGCTTACGGGTTCAAGATCTTTGCAGATGCTGACCTGACGGTAATTATCAGATCGTCAGCTGGCGTTGAAACCACAAAAACCCTAACGACCCACTACACCGTTAGCGGAGCTGGCACTGACAGCGGCGGCAACGTGACATTTACCAGCGGCAACATCCCGGCATCCGGCGAAACGGTTGTTATTCTGCGCAAGCTTACATTGACTCAAGGCACAGACTACGTCGCAAACGATCCCTTCCCAGCTGAATCACATGAGGATGCGCTTGACCGGCTGACAATGATTACTCAGCAGCTCGACGAAGCGGTAGGCAGATCTCTCAAAGTGTCACAAACAAACGTGATTGCAACCTCTGAGTTTACAACCTCAGCGAGCGACAGAGCTAACAAGTTACTGAGCTTTGACGGTAGCGGCGATTTAACGGTCACTGAGGGCAAGGTAGATACTGTTACGGCATCTGTGTCGGCTGTATCTGCTGGCGGCTCTCCCACAGCTTCTGCAACTTTTACAGCGTCATCTGGTGCGCTTGCCTTGGCCTTTGGGCTTGTGACAGGTAACACTGGCGCAACAGGCAACTCTGCTGGTATGCAGCTAACCTTCAGCAACAGCACCTCAGATGCCGATCCTGGTGCTGGCAAACTGGCACTAAACAACGGCACTATCGCATCTGTGACTGAAATGTACTTTGATGATGTTGATGACAATGGCGCAACCATATCTACATTTGTGCAGAGCTTTGACGACATAAGCAATGCCACAGCCAGAGGCATCATATCCATTGAGAAAGAAGGAACACCAGCTACCTTTGCGCTGTTTAAGGTAACAGGCGCAGTCACAAACGCATCAGGGTATACCAAGGTTCCTGTCGGGCATCTGGCGTCCAATGGTTCGTTTAGCAACGCTGATGGCATCCGTGTTGATTTTAATTATAGCGGCGCAGATGGTGCTGGGTCACTAACAAATGTGATTGGCGATACAACGCCGCAGCTTGGTGGCGATCTTGATATGAATGGTCAGGATATTGTGACCACATCCAATGCTACCATAGATCTTGCGCCAAATGGCACTGGCACGGTTGTTGTCCGAGGCAACACAAATCCAGGCACAATCGTTTTCAATTGTGAAAACAATACACATGGTCAAACAGTCAAAGCACAGCCTCACAGCGCATCTGTGACAAACGTGCTTACCTTGCCAGCAGGGGGCGATCAAACCTTAGTTGGTACGGCTGGCGCGACCTTTACTGGTGTGGTTGCTGCTACGACTTTTGAACCAAGTGCCGACACATCTAGCGGTGACAACGCTGCAATCGGTTATACTGCGGCAGAGGGGCTTATCCTAACAGGGCAAGGCTCTACATCAGACGTTACAATTAAAAATGATGCTGACACTACGGTTGCTTCTATTGCAACAGGCACAAGCATATTCACACTCAATAATGATGTGGGCGTTAGCGGCAGAGCCGTGGGTCATGTAACTACAGACAATGATGGCAGCTTTGATTTGGCTGTAGGCAACGATTTCAAATGCACAACGGCTGGCGGTTTGACGCTGACGTTTACAAACGCAGCGGCAGGACAAAGCGGTAACATTATGTTTGTCAATGGCGGCAACCACACGATTGCAGCCCATGCTGACGTTGCCATAAGCGCAGATTCACTAACGGCTATTTCAGCCACAGGCACATATCATTTAGCTTATTATTGCAGTGCAGCAAGTGGCAGCAACAGTATCTTAGTGTCTGCATCGGCTGCTTTGACATAAGGATTACACATGTCTCTAATTAAAGCACAAGGCGCAGGTGAAGTAAGCACAGGCTTTTACAGCCATACGCTTGATCAATCTTTAAAGTTCAATGATGCGGATAGTCCTTACTTAAAATGGACGCCAGCGAGTCAAGGTAATCTCACAACTTTTACTTTTAGTTTTTGGTTTAAGCGTTCAGTTCTGGGTTCTTACCAAGAAATTTTCCATGAGTATCCGGGGTCTGGTGAGCGTTCACAAATCCTTTTTATGAACAACGACACACTAAAAGTAGAACTTGAGGCGGCTAATACAAATCAATTTTTGACCAATATGGTTTTTAGAGATACGTCAGCTTGGTATAATATTGTTGTTGTGTTTAACAGTGGTGATTCAACATCTACAAATCGAGTTAAAATTTACGTCAATGGTGTTGATCAAGCAGACACAGCAAATGGTGGTGGTGGTTTTTCCACTGCAAATTATCCCTCTCAAAGTGCAACGAGTGGTTTTAATCGAACAAATCAACATGAAATTTCTACATACGATGGGTCAGACTATCACTTAGATGGTTATCTGGCAGAAGTAAATTTTATCGATGGCACAGCCTTAACTGCCGCCAGCTTTGGCGAGACTAAGAACGGCATCTGGATACCAAAAGATACTAGCAGCCTGACATTCGGAACCAATGGTTTTCACCTAACTTTCAAGGATGATGTGGTTTCTGAGGGGTTCAATACTGTTACATATAGAGGAAACAATGGCAGTGGGACAACAGGCCAAAGCATATCTGGTGTTGGTTTTAAGCCAGCGTTTATTTGGATAAAAAATCGAGACACAACGACTTATCCTGTTGTTTTTGATTATGTTAGAGGCAATCAACTATGGTTAGAAACGTCTTCAACTGATGCAGATCAGGACAGCGGAACTTATGGTGTGCAGACCCACGATGCTGATGGCTGGACGATGGGCGGCGGCAATGACATTAATAGAAATGGTGAGGGCCATGTTGCTTGGTGTTGGGAAGCTGGCGGCACACCAACAGCAGACAACAGTGCTGGTGCAGGGGCAACCCCAACAGCGGGTTCTGTTAAAATAGATGGGTCTAATCTTGGTTCTGCATTAGCTGGTTCAACAGCTGCAACTAGGTTGTCAGCAGATACAGCAAAAGGCTTTAGTATAGTTACGTTTACGAGCAATGGTAGTGATAGCCAAACAGTTGCACATGGATTAGGCGCAGCACCAAAGTGGATTATAATTAAGAGTCGGGGTAGTGGAGCTTGGGTGATTGGTCATACGCATACTGGCTTTAATTGGGCAAATGATTATTTTCAATTTGACAGTAGTGCAAAAAGAACTAATGGGAGTGGCACTGTTTTTGGGGCAGATCCAACGAGCACTGTGTTTACTTTTGGTTCTGCATTGGGTTCGAATGGGACAAACCTTGTAGCGTATTGCTGGGCAGAAATTTCTGGATACAGTGCGTTTGGTAGCTTTACTGGAAATGGTGGTTCGCAAGCAATTGATGTTGGGTTTGCCCCAGCATGGGTTATGCTTGTAAGAACAAATGGTAGTACTTGGGGTATTTTTGACAATACTCGTCAAAGTAGAAATCTTCAAATGCTTGCGGCAAACAGTAGTGCAGTTGAAACTACAAATGCCCAAATGAATTTTAGCGGTAATACCTTTAATGACAATGGTTATCTATCAGATAATGGTGCAACAGTAGTATACTTTGCATTTGCTGACACAAGAGAAGCAGCTTTCTTCAAAGATGTGACAAGTAACGGCAATCACTTTACACCAGTAAATTTAGATTATCGGGATAGTGTGCCTGATGTTCCAACGAATAACTTTACTGTGCTTAATCCTTTGACTACAACGGCAGGAACGTACAGTGAGGGTAACACAAGATATATTGGTGCTGGTGCGTGGAGGCGTTCCAATGCCACACACGGTATCTCATCAGGAAAATGGTATTGGGAATATTGTGTTTTAAGTGCGCCTTACGGTTCAAGGTCAACAAGCACTGCATATAATGCTGGTGGATTTGGTCTATCAACTGCTTTTAACAGCACAACTGCTCATAGTTCTGTAACTGACGGTGTTGTTTATACTGATAGCGGATATTTCAAAAATTTTAGTGGTAGTTATACCAGCGGTTCAGCGGGGGCTATAACAAGCGTTGGTGACATTATTGGTTTTGCTGTAAACTTAGATGACAATACATTTACTATTTATAAAAATAATTCTTCTGAAGCGTCTGGCACTATAGGAATGACTGCTGGCACAGAGATAACTCCGCTTCTTCTCTCATACAATGCAGATTACGGTAAACTTGCAGTAAACTTTGGACAAGACAGTTCGTTTTCTGGTGCAAAATCTACAGCCAACTCCAACGCTGATGGTAACGGTCACGGCTCATTTCAGTATGCGCCGCCAAGTGGGTTCCTTGCTCTGTGTTCGCAGAATTTGCCAGACGCAGATATTATTGATGGCACTGAGCATTTTAATACGGTGCTTTATACTGGCAATGCTGGAACACAAAGCATTACAGGCGTTGGTTTCAGTCCAGATTGGCTTTGGGTTAAAAATAGAGGAACAACGTACTCTCACGCATTGGTGGATTCTGTGCGTGGAGCCACCTTATCACTGGCTTCTGATTCAACTGCCGCTGAAAGAACTTCAGACATTACTTCTTTAGATTCCGATGGATTTTCTCTTCAATTTGTTACTGCAACTGGCTCATATTCTGAAAATCAAGGCAGTCAAGCTTATGCCGCTTGGAATTGGCTTGCTGGCACAGCGTTTAGCAACGATGCAAGTGCGACAGGCGTTGGCACGATTGACAGTTCTGGTCAGGTAAATACAAAGGCCGGATTTAGTATTATGAGTTATACTGGTTCATCCAACACTGCATTTGCTCATGGTCTATCTAGTCAACCCGAAATGGTTTGGATAAAACGCAGAGATAGTGCTGCTCAATGGGCTGTGTACCACACAGGTTTAAGCAGTACATCGCACTACCTAAATCTGGATGATACTGGTGCAGAAGCAAGTTACGGTTCTGCTTTTATTAACCCGGGCAGCACCACAATAACAATCGATGCAAGTAGCAGTCTGTTAAATGCCAATAGTGGCACTTACATCTGTTATGCGTTTCACTCAGTCTTAGGTTACTCAAAGGTCGGCACCTACGTTGGAAACGGAAATGCAGATGGCACGTTTGTTTTCACAGGTATGGCTGTTTCATGGCTTATGGTAAAGCGCACAGACAGCACTGGTAATTGGGCAATCTATGATAAAACAAGAGATACAACAAATGTTATGGGTTCGGAATTGTTTGCAAACCTCAATAACGCAGAGCAAAGCAATTCTTCAGACATAGATTTTCTTTCAAACGGCTTTAAGTTTCGTCGCAATTATTCTGAAAACAATAGTTCTGGGTCGTATATCTACCTCGCCTTTGCTGACCAGCCATTCAAATTTGCTAATGCACGATAGGAGAAACTAAGATGCCGTGGAAGTACTCAGGCAGAATAATCAGAGTCGGTAAAGCGTGGGTCGATAATGACGGCACACAATACCCTGCTGTGTGGAATAATCTAAGCGCAGATGAAAAAGCTGCGATTGGTCTTACATGGGAAGATGAAGTAGCCGCACACGATAACAGGTTTTATTGGGGGCGTGATTCTGATGGTGAGCTAATCCCTCGCTCACTGACAGATGTAAATGCAGTGGATGAAGATGACAAACCAATCCTTGACATTGACGGTAATCAGCTTGTGACTAAAGGTTTAAAAACTTTAGCCATTGAAACAGCGAAAGCTCAAGCGGCTGGGCAGCTTGCACCATACGATTGGTATGTTACACGCAAAAGCGAAAAATCTACAGCTATACCTAGTTCTATTACGACCTATCGGGATGCAGTCAGAACGGCTTGTGCAACAATCGAAACAAGCATTACCAACGCTTCTGACCTCGCTGCATTTATGGCACTTTACGATACACCTGTTGACAGCGATGGCAAGCCAACTGGTGACCCTGCGCCAATCAACGCTTGGCCTGACGCACTCTAAAAAAATCGAGAAACATCATGGAGCCTATTTCTGCTGCGCTAACGGGGTTCGCGTTGTTAAAAACTGCTGTCTCGGGTTTGAAGTCAGCGATCAATACAGCCAATGACGTGAAAGACGTAGGCCACTTCCTAGAGGCAATTTGGAAAGCCGACAAAGAGTGTAACGAACAGCATAACAAAAACGCATCCGTTGGTAGCCTGGACGGTTTCAAAGATGTGGCGTCGAATGTCATAGACCGCCGCCTTCAACAAGAAATGATGCACGAGGTTCGCACATTAATCACCGCCAGGTTTGGGATTGGGGCTTGGGAAGAAATCGTCGCAGAAAAGGCAAGGCGAGAACGTGAGATTAAGGAAGCTCAGGCGGCGGCGCGTCGTGAGAAGATTCGTAGGGCTCAAGAAACTGAGGAAGCGATTAAAACAGCAGCGATTGTCGCCTCTATTATCGGAATTGCGATTGCGTTATTTGTCGCTTTATTAGTCACGGTCGCGTCAGCACAACGGATGGTTGCATAATGACTGATTGGTTCAACAAATATTTAAAGTTTAATGTTACAGCAAAGCTAACAATGATTGCGTCCGTCGCTATGAGCTGGCGATGCGCAGAATGGTTCATGGATTTAGAAGCGCCAACCACACAGCAATCTGCTTTTGTCAGCGTCATAATGGGCGTGATGACAGGCGTTTACGGCATCTATCTTGGCAAGGAAGCAAGGACAACGAAGGACTGATGTGGCAAGCATTAGTCACCGTTTGCTTCATTGCAAAAATGGACCAGTGCGTAATCCTGGAAAGCCAACAATGGTTTGAGACTGAGTTGAGCTGCAAGCGCAGAGCGCTTGAGATGGCTGGCGACGTTAACCAATACATGAAATCACACAAGCCTGTCAGATACAAATGCCGGTATTTGCCTGGGGGGATGTTAACAAAATGATTGCACAATTAATTGGGCCTATTGCAAATCTGGCTGGTGGCTGGCTGCAAGGCCGAGCTGACAAACAGCTTGCGGAAACCCAAGCCAAAGTCGCGATGAAAAAAGCAGAGGCAAAGGTTTACGAGACTGAGGCCACAAGTCAGATGCTGATGGAACAGCGGCTGACAGACCACATGGGCGATAGCATCAAAGATGAAATCTGGACAATTTGGTTTGTGTTGGTTTTGACCGGCTGCTTTTTGCCTTGGACGCAAGAATACGTCAAAAACGGCTTTGTGTTCCTAGACCAGCACACCCCGCAATGGTTTCACAATATGCTTTATATCGTGATTGGCAGCTCTTTTGGTTATCGCTTTGGCAAGCAGGGCTTGCAGCTGATTAACAGGAAAAAATAATGAAACAGAATTTTGACCAGTGCCTTACCTGGCTGCTGGCTCATGAGGGCGGCTTTGTTGATCACCCCAACGACCCTGGCGGCATGACCAACAAGGGCATCACAGCGCGCGTCTATAGCCAATGGCTGGCCGATACAATGGACGTTGATGCTGAAATGACCGAAGAGATGATGCGTAATATTCCACAAAATCACGTCGAGCAAATTTATCGTGAGGAATATTGGAATCGCGTTGCCGGTGACAAGCTGCCAGCTGGCCTTGATTGGTCGGTGTTCGATTGGGCTGTTAACTCCGGCGTCGGTCGGTCAGCTCGGACGCTGCAAAAGATCATTGCCGTTACAGCTGATGGCGGTATTGGACCGCAAACATTAGCCGCTGTTGATGAGCACGACACAGAGCAGCTGATTACCGATATGTTCAGCCGGCGTCAGGCTTTTTATGAGCGCCTCAAAACTTTTGACCATTTTGGCAAAGGTTGGACTAGGCGCAACGAAGAAACACTGCACCAAGCTGTAGAGCTCTGCCGTGGCTAAACGAAAAAAGAAATCGGTAAATCTTTCTGTCGGTCGTGGTGAAAAGCGCTCGGTCAAGCAGGGCGGTGGGCTCACTGCAAAGGGCAGGGCAAAGTATAACAAAGCTACCGGCAGTAATTTGAAAGCGCCGGTCACGGGCAAAGTAAAGCCGGGCAGCAAAGCTGCAAAAAGGCGCAAGAGCTTTTGTGCCAGATCCAAGAGCTGGACGGGGCCAAGAGGCAAGGCCGCAAGGCGCAGATGGAAATGCTAACCAAAGGAGACTGATCAATGCCAGGGCATTACGGAAAAGGTATGAAAAAAATGGGCGCCAAGAAAAAGCTAACAGCCAAACAAAAAACGCTGCCGGCATTTTTGAAAAAGAAAATTATGAAGTCTAAAAAGAAAGGTAAGTGACATGGCTAAACGTCCAGGGCTCTACGCCAATATAAATGCTCGTAAGAAAAAAGGCATCAGCCGCAGCAAAAAGAAAAGCACAATTACCCCTAAAGCCTACGCCAATATGAAGGCCGGCTTCCCCAAAAAGAAAAAGAAAAAAGCATAGCCCGGTGCCAAAGCTCTTGGCACCCGCTGGTGCCAAGCCGGTGCCAGACCACATGGGTGCAGGGGGGTTATGGTGGATTAAGGTTGACCCGTAAGTGTCTGTGATATATCACTTGAGGATATAGCAAGACGCTTTTTTTCAGGTTCGAATCCTGTCGCGCTCACCATTTTGTATGGTGTTAAGCCACTGAAAGCACTAGCTTTTGGTGGTTTATTTTTTTGTCTGGGTGCCAAGCTGGTGCCAAAGACAACGTAAAAAGTCGCGAGAGTAACGGGATTATCCCTTGAACTTGACGGAATACGTCACTATGTAAGTAGTGTAAGGTCAAGAAAAGGAGATAGACCATGGTTAAGATAGACAAAATTATTCGCGAAGCAGAAATACACTGCAACCGCGTGTGGCTCAGCGCTGAAATTATTGCAAGTGAGCTAAATAAAATACGACAGGCATTGGACAGGCAAAATAATTTGTCAGTCGATCAGCTCGCACAACTCAAGGTTTTAGAAAGCACACTCATTAACAAAAAACAAGGGTGGCAATAATGGACATAGAAATTAAAAAATACAAGTCGCGTGAGAAGTTAGGCAAAGCTGGGTTTTGTGTAGACACCAGGTCTATTGTTGCTAACGGCAAGCGTGAGTTTTTTTACACAAGGCTAGAGGCTGAGCGTCACGTCGATAAGATCAACGCAGAGTTGACACCGAGCACAGCAGCTGCGTGGGATTGGGACTTTGATATGCTGTACCGCAATTTCATAACCCACATCACAAGCCAGCATGACAAGGGTGACATGACCACGTCATCAAAGTCAGAAAAAGAGCGCGATGCAAAATTGTTTGTCGGTCTTATTCTTGACGGTAAACCTGTCGGGCAAAGCAAGGTGCGTGATCTTACAACCGGGCATATGCGGTTGCAGATCGTTGAGCAACTGCGGGTCGGTCGAGCTAAAAAGACTGTCGATAATATCCTCGGCTCGCTCAGATACTTTATGAGCTACTCTATTGATGCTGGTTGCCGCAACAGCAATCCAATGACTGACGTTAAAGGCAAGGGCGACAAAGCCAAGCCAGCAAAACAGATCAAGCAGATACAGCCTGACGTGATCAACGCAATTATCGATGCAATGCCGGTTCACTGGGCTTTGCGCGCTAGGTTTGCTGCAACTACTGGTCTACGCCAGGGCGAGCTGCGCGCGCTTGTGTGGGCTGACATTGACTGGGGCAAGCCTGGTTATGTTTATGTCAACAAGGCGGTCAAGCATAACAGCAGTGACATAGGTGATCCTAAAACCAAGCGCGGCAAGCGCAAGGTGCCGCTGCACCCGGACGTCAAACAGTCATTGCAAGAGCTCTATTTGTTGCTCGGCAGACCAGCTGATGACGCGCTAGTTTTTACCGGCAGATTCGGTGACCCGCTCGGCACAAATGTTTTTGCTAAGGTTATTGGCAAGGCGTGTAAGGAAGCCGGCGTTGACCGCATCAGGTGGCATGATTTGCGTCACTACTATGCCAGCCGGCTGTTGCAAAAGTTTGGCGCTGATTGGTGGACAATCACTAACCTGATGGGCCACGCCAGCATCAGCACAACTAGCGATGTTTACGGCCACTGGCTCGACGATAAAGAGCGCGACGATAAGATTGCTGACGGCATAGCGGAGGCGTTCTAATCACAACCTGATCTTGATCTCATTAACGACCCTCGCGTTAACTAAGGTATAACGCGGGGGTTTTTTACCAGGTCTGGAATTTATATAAGTGCGAGTGCGTTTTGCGTTCTCGCGAGTTTTGACTAAGGGCTCCACATATATTGTTTTTTCCCATAGGCGCCTGAGTTCAAGCTTAAACTCTTCCACAGTCATATCAGCTGAATCACGCATTTGGATGCACTTGTCTGATCTTAAATTGATCGTCGAGAGTTGAACGGCTGACATATATTGCCTTGCCGGAACGGAAAGTTTCGACGCCAGAATTTTCAATGAGGCGCTTGGCTCGTTTGTACGCAGCTGGGCTTTTGTCATTGAAAAGATAGATTGCTGCTTCTGGCAGCGTCATAAGGTTTTTATCATCCATTGTTGCCACCCTGGTAACCAGCTGGGTCGTTTGCAAGTAGCGAAAAGGTCGCTACTTTCGGGAATGTGCGAACATCTTTTTCATTAGGTATGCGCCTGGTCAGGCTTATGCCAAGCTCAACACCGGCTTCAAACATCATGTTTTGCAGCTCAGTACACATTTCTTTTTGCTCATCTGTCATTGGCGTAAACTTGCCAGCTGCTTCATCCCATTCGGTTCTGTACTGAATAAAGGCAACGGCGCGATATTCATGTGGGTTGCCGTCGTCATCAATCATTGGAATGTCATTACGCAATTTGAACTTGCCTCGGCTAAATCCCGGCATCATCTTTCTCCCGTGTTTTGTTCGTCATATTTTTGTTGATAAAAATCACCTAGCGTTGCGCTTAACTCGCGGTCAGCTTCTTTAAGGTCTTCACGCTGCTTCTGCGTTTTCTTTGACCACATCAAAAGCTTGATCTTGTTAGCGTCTTTGATCTGATTCATTTGGTCGTTGACCCACTTGCTCCAATCAACGTCAGCATTGGCTGGCGGTGGTGGTGATGGTGTTGTAGTTTTTGGCTCAGGCGCAGCTGCTGGGGCAGGGGTTGCCTTAGTTTCGATCCCACCTTCTACTTGTGGCAAAAAATCAGCATCGTCGTTGTCGCCGGTTGCAATAAGCAACAAACCGCGCAGATATTGTTTGACTGCGTAAGATTGTGCCGCCCCGGATGTTTGTGCGCCAGTTAACGGCAAGCTGACCATGCTCCCAGCCGGCTCCGTTTGCTGGCCGGACGAATGGCACATTGTAATATTAAATGTAAATGTCGCCCATGTTTTGTTATTGACCGGGAATGTATCCATCGACACACAGTTTGGGTTTATGTGCAAACCCTCTCCAGCGCAGATTGGCCGGCACATTTCCAAAAAATCATCAATGCTTGCAAAGTTATAGTTTTGGTGGGTGTTTTTCTCACCTTTGCCGAGCATTTTTATTTTAGTCATAGCGTTAGCTATAGCGGCGTTTATGTCTTTAGTTTCCATCATTTCCCCTCAAAAACTCAGTCCCAGCTGGCGTGATTTGCCAGACAACTTCTTGCCGGTTACGCAGATTTGTTTCGCGCTCACCGCTATCAACAACCAGCCCCATGTTTTGCAGCTCTGTTAATCGAGGCTTGACGCTGTACTCGTAAGCGTTCACTTTCTGGACAACCTGACTGCTTGACAGGCCAGACGGGGCTGCGGCGAGGCTTTGCAAGGTTTTCAGCCGTAGTCCCGTTACCTTTGGTGCAATAAACTCAGCAGCGAGCCGCTCAGTATCTTTGGCGTTTTTGTGAACCAGCGGTGGCCGGTCAAAATTGAGCTCTGATTGTGTCATCATGCCGGACTCCAAAGCGTTGGGTCAGGAAACAAAATAACGAGCATAAACCACACCATTGCCATCAAGGTGATGAACAAAACTGTGGCGAATATTTCGCGAATCCAGTCTTTCATTGTCATGTGATACCCCATATTTTTCTGGCTTCTGCCAAGTAGGTTTCGGGTTCGGACCAGTAGATTGCAGTCCAGTCCGGCGATACTAAGCTCAGCAGCTCTTCTTTATTGGTTGCCATGCGAAGCATATTCTCAGTTGTTTTGTGGTATTGCGTTGTGTCGCGAATGATGTCGCTAAGAAAATCATTACGCAGCTCAGGCGCGTTTTCTGGCGTAAAGATCTTATAATCAGTGGCGTTGGCATAGACCAGGAATGGCGGCTGGTGACCGTTCAGCTGCCAAAAGCCGGCACACTGAAACACATTGTTCATATCGAACATACCAGTCAGCGAGCTCGGCAGACTGCCGGCTTGCCAGCCAGACTTTGACCTGGCACTTGGCCGTGACCATTTTGTTTTAAGATCACCGCGCCGGTTATAGTCAGGCTTTGTGTGATAGGGCAGGGCAAGGCCGGGGAAGGTATCAAGCAGCTCTATCTCGCCCAGGATGCGGTTGTCGCTTGCCATAGCTTCTTGCAAGCCCATCACCGCGTGTTCAGCTACAAGCGGCAGCTCTTCTAGATACTTTTCTTTTTTAGCTTGATCCAGCTCATCGACGGGTTTGTATGATTGCAGCTGTTCGATGCCGGCATGAGTTGCCTCAGCCATGTCCAGGGTTTTGCCCTCGCTATCCATGACACAGCGCAGATCAGATGTGGTCTGTACGGCTGAGCCGCTTGCCATGTTGGCGCTACCGCGTCCGTCTTTCAATCTGTGCAGTGTGTCTTTGGCTAAAAGCTTGTCTTTGTCTGAAGCAGTTTTATCGCCCAGCGTGTCGTAGGCTTTATCAATCAAGGGCCGGACGTGCGTCTTTTCAAACAGGTTTTTAGCCCTGTCTTTTGATCTCTGATTGCTGTGTGTGATTACATTGTGGCGCGATGCCCACGCCGGTACGTCTCTTATCATAACACCCTATCCTCAACTGTGTAAGGATAAGGCGTATCATTAACCGACGTATCACGTCAAGCTACTTATCGAATATTATTTCCAAACCACGCAAATCAGGTCGCATAATCATCGATAAAACTGGCGTTGCTCATACGAGTTTTTGCGAGCGCAGTGTGCGGTTTACGTCACCATTATGAATGGTATAAAGGCCACCAGGCTCAGGATATAAAACACCAGCCATCAGGCGTGTTTTTTTACCGCCTAAATCAACTTCTTTTTCAAGCAGCGCATAAGCTTCATGGCCGTGCGCTTCTGGGTGGACAATCTTTTCGTTGATGGGGTCTAATAAAACAGACTCAAGCGCTTTGTTCCAATAGTTCCAAGGTCCGGTATACCTGTTGTCTACAGTCCAATGGACTATACCGGTGGTGGCTGGTCTATATGTATGGCTGTAAACTTGACCATAATATGTACCGCTCCATTCTCTCTGAACTTGCCCATCTTTATCAAGGTGACATTTGCCTATGATTGGCATCGGTGCGGCTTCAAACATTATATCGTAAGGAGAGCAATTAAGCACACGCGCATAATCTTCTGCGTGGCTCAAAGTCATATTGATGTTTCCCGAGATATGGCGTGACACCGTTTCGGGCGTCCAACCTCCAGCCAGCTTACCAACTTCTTTATTGGTCAACCCACTACGCGCAATCTGTTTTGCTAAATTGTTTGCCATTCCCATAATGTACCACCTTGTCCGTATCCGTTAAAGACAGATTATTTAGATAAGGTACTTTACGGATCACGTCAAGTCATGTAGACGATTACGCATGATATTAGACACGTTTCGCAATCAAAAGGGCTGGTCATATAGTGAGCTAGCCCGTCAAGTCGGTGCCAGCCATGCCACAGTAGCA
>Ga0209348_1000359_pt1 | contig 24993 bp, 7 predicted proteins | sample ETNvirenome_2_30_FD_184065 | JGI IMG/M metagenome (GOLD analysis project Ga0209348, IMG submission 184065) | Marine viral communities from the Pacific Ocean - ETNP_2_30 (SPAdes) (version 2) | ecosystem: Environmental > Aquatic > Marine > Oceanic | place: Pacific Ocean | collected 2013-06-22
GGAATCCAGTAGTGGTAGCAATGGAACCAGCAGCAATGGAACCAGCAGCAGTGGCAGCAGCAGTGGCAGCAGCAGTGGCAGCAGCAGTGGCAGCAGCAGTGGCAGCAGCAGTGGCAGCAGCAGTGGATATTAATTACCTAACTTTGTAAACAGTCTTTAAAAATTTTTCCCACTTCTTGTTTATATTGGAAATATTATATTTCTTATCAAAATTAAGACACGTTGTTGTATTATCAGTGCTTAAATCATTCGATGCTGATTTGACACTTTTAACCTTTTTGATCTTTATATTTTTGGTATCAATAGTGAATGTTCTTGAATTCTCGTCCCAAATCAAATCAGTGATATCGGTTATAAAAGAATTCTTGACAATTATATTTTTTGTATTCAAATATCCAGATGAAATTCCTATTTTTATAACAGATTCTAATTGCTTTCTTTCTTTTACATCAAGATTATAGTTATTACTAAGGTCTCTTAAATACGAAAATAATGTATTTGTTTGTAATCTACCCAAATCTTTCCAGTTATCAAATACAACATCTTCACTATCTTTAAAATTATCAAATTGTACCTTATTTAATTCTGTTTTATCTTTTTCTGATAAAAATCCTTTTTCAGATACAAATTCCTTCATATTGTAAAACGACTGTTCGGGATTATCAATATCAAGTTTTATATCAAAATTGTATTTTGATTTCATAGAATAATACAATCTATCTTCGTTGAAACTAAATCCTTTTGGGAAATTGTCCCTGGATGCTTTTAATAGAAAAATATCCCAAAAAGAATCGGTAGTATATTTTCTCATATATTGAAAAATAGGATTTACAATATTTTTCTTAATTTTAAATCCTTTTGACCTTTTTTCCTTTTCTTTGTATTGGCCATTAGAATCAAAGATAACATTCCCTTCCGTGCAAAAAACGATGATATTATCGTTAGACATTTTTTATTATTTATCAATAATAAAAAATTCATTTAGAAATCTACATCTTCTGGATCTTCTAATTCTTTAGAACCTTTACTAACTTCAGTATTAAATTTCCTATATGACCCTACAACATTACGTTCGTAAAAGTTGGTTTTCTGGGATAAATTAATGTCTTCCATCCATTTAAGTGTTACATTAACATTGTAAATCTTATCGAGGCCACATAATACTGCAACCTGATCAGCAAGCATTTCGATATATTTATGGAGATTTTCAAGAGTAAGACCAGAATCGTTATCAGTTTGTTCGCTGATAACTGGTTCCTTCAAAAGATAGTTTGCATGAAGTTTTTCAATCTCGACAAATTCTCTAATAATAGAATATGCTTCGTGATGTTCCTCTGGCACCAAACTTCGTTTAGCTTCGGCGCATTTTTCGTCACGATGAATACTTTCATCTTTAGAAATCTGCTCATTTGATTCAATAAAATCTTTAAGTATACCCAGTTTGCGAAGATAGAAAATGATTGCGAAAAGACTTACAAAACCAATACCTTCACCACAACCACATGCGACGTTTCTGAGAGCTTTTGATTTTTGGGAATCTACATTGTTTTCAATCCATTCTCCTTTCTTTGTCACACATTCAAGACCATTGCACATATCTAACATTTCCTGGTGTTCATCTTCTGGAATAATTGTCAGCGCTGCTTTACTATAAGTTTCTGCATGAGTGTTTTCTACCTTAAGTTGCATACAGAGATAATATACTTTTGGCCAATTGCTATCTTCAATTGCTTCACTAATCATAGGGATTAGATCTTTAGATATAATACCATCACCAATTAAGAAAAATCCAAAAATTCCTTTAAGAATTTCCTTGATACGTGGACTACACATCTTGTAGTCATCTTTATCGTTGACAAATGAAAATTCTTCTGCAGACCAATCACATGATTCTTGTCTTTTATAGAAACTCCAGGCTGAAGGATCTCTATCCGTCTTAAGAATGTATTTTGAGAGGTCAACTGACATTTTTGTATTTAGCAAAAATTATAAAAATTCATTTTTAAAAATATAATCAAAAATTCTGAACTTCATAATATTAGCGACATAATCGTCTATAACATTGAAAGATATACATGAATGTAAAATTTCATTCATACATTTTTTGATAAAAGTTTCATCAAGATTTTTTTTCTTGGATATCTCTCTCAAATTATAATAATTGTCTACATTAAATATTTTGTAACTATCAAATTTAAATTTACTAAAATATTTATGATTACAAACATCATCAATTGTATAACGTTTGTCTATATTTTCTTCTGTCATATTGTATACAAGGTTTAAAAAATCTCTATCTTTATAATTTCCAATTTTCGGAACATGTATCTTGTTATGAAACTTTTTATCGTAGTAAGGAACACCAAAATATAACTCAAATAATGTGCATCCCAACGCAAAAACATCAGATTTCAAAGATAATTTTGATTTATCTATTTCAGGTGGTCTGTAATGATATGTATATAATTGTCTGGTAGACACAGAATCTACAAATCTACATAAAGATAGATCGTTTAACTTGACTTTTTCATTTTCGAATATCAATATATTCGAAGGTTTTATATCTCCATGTATTATATTGTGATCATTCAAAAATTTCACACCCTGGACAATTTGTTGAAAAATTTGTTTCTTGTTTTTGAGTTTGATACACAAATTAGATAATGCTCTTTTTTGAATAATCTTAACCAAATTATGTTCTGTGATTTCTATTGATTGTGCATTTGTTATATTTGGATGATTTACATATAACATAATATAATATTCTAAATAATTTTCTATACCACAAATTTTTGGTTGTATATATTTTACAACATTATCATCATTTATCAATTCGTATACTTCTCCATCACTACCTTTACCTAACATTTTACCCACTTTATACATTTTTTTAAATATATAATAATAAAAATGTTAAACTCTGATAATAAAAATTTAATATATACCATAATATTTACATTTATATCGTTAATCGTTATATGTGTAATGTATGGTATGAGAAAGGACCTATTTTACAGGAAAAATTTATCAGAAACCAAAGCTCTCGAAGAGGGATATGGATTTTACGAGAATATATCATTGGGATGTATTACGGAAAATAATTTATGTGCAGAAGAAGGAACAGAGACATTTTTATCCAAATGTATACCTAATCCAGAAACATCAAATGGTTGTTTTGATGAAGAAACTGGCACAATGACATTCAATACCATTGTAACAACTAAACCATGCACAAAGCAATGCGTTAAATATGGATTTTCAGTGCAAGATGGTCTATTATACGGAACCGAAGAGCAAGCCACTGCTCCTCCTTCTACTTTACCTCCAAAAGAACCCACTAACACAGCGAAACAAATTTACAATCAAGGTTGTAATCGCGTTATCGATTCTTATTATGGAATTGAATATACAGATCAATACTTTGGTGATTACAACACCACCACTCAGAAATACGATATGAAAATCGTTCCAAATTCTGAACCAAAATATCCAGTATGTGTGCCATCAAATCTTACTGGGTTTGTTCAAAAGAAATATGTTTGTTCCAATCATGACCAAAGTGGTCTAAAATTATGCCAATATATGTGTGGCACAGAAAAAACGTTAAACGTATCTGGAAAATTTGAAACCAACATGACATCGTCAAATGTTTTGATGCACTATCCTTATTATGAACAAGTTGACGGAGAAAGATTTTACTTTTGTTATAACAAGATCGGTGATAATTTAATAGCACCTTTATATAATACAGAAACAATTGATCCTGACTTTGTCTTTCCAAAACAATGTTATACACGTCATATACGCAATTATACAAAATATGCGGTATCAACCTCTGAAATTACTTATCTTAGTTCCCATATAACATTCCCTGATAGTAACATGTTTACAGATACAAGTTCATTTGATCTCTCTCAAGATAATCGTTTAGAATTGCCTACATCGTATACCCAAAAAGGACCAATCAAGGAGGTTAAGATTTTAACTACCGGTTCTGGTTACAAAATCGGTGATAAATTAACAATACAGGGAGGAAATGCTTATTTAATCGTAGAAGGTGGTTTGGGATTAAACGGTGAACTTAATGTAGATATTTCATATTATACTTTTTACGAAGGAGATACCAATAGTGTCTATTTTGTTAGTGAAACTTCTATAGCGTTAACCAGCACAACCGGATCAGATGCTACTTTACAAATTACAAAAACCGACGACAACGGATCATTTATGTTAGCTAAAGTTGGTGTAGAATTTATGAAAGTTATAAGTTTTAATCAAAATCAGCGAACTATAACCGAATTGGACCAAAGTTATTACCTGTATTCTAAATCTTCTTTATCAAGTCTAACAGCAATAAGTGGTGTAGAATCTGGGGAATTTGAATATGTATACAAACTCAGTGGCAGTGATTACGAAATGCCATCAGAAAGTGATAATAAACAAGCATTCTACAATGATAAATATGTATTTTACGATGGTAATTGTAATGTATTGAAAATAGTTAGTAACGAATCAAATCCTTCCGTGTCTAAAATTGGATCTTATAATGTTGAAAAATATTATCGTTTTTCTTCTGCTATACAGTCAGATCTTGGTTCTGTTTCTACTACTGATCTGTTTCTCACCAAATCTCTTATAATAAAGAAAGATACAAGTGCACTTTACAATATAACAAATATAAGTTACGAAGCAGACTATGAATCAGAATTTTCGTTCATAACAAGCACTCTTGTAACAGAAGTGCAAACATCCATACTCGTGCCTTACAGTCTCCAAATAAACTTTGGTGGAAAAAATATACCATCTTCGTTTACAAGTGGAAATATCAACTTTGTCAAACAACCATTTAAAGAAGATTTTGATATCCCTGTTTCTAATGTTTCGAGTGGAAATACTATAATCAAAGTAGACAGGGAGTTTTTACAGTCGAATAATGTTAGAGTCCCGCATAAAAAGAATCAAAATATCTTCTTTATACAGAATTTCGCTGAAAAACTTGCTGATTTTACAGAATTAATGTCGCCTTATATACTCAATCCAGATGGTTCCATTATAAATGGTTGTTTTGATGAAAATAATAAACCAAGACCTAATGGATTTACACTTAATCTTGAACCAGGACAAACTGTGGTAGCAAATATAGAAAGTAAAGATTACAATCTCGATACAAGTCCGTATAATGTAGATAGTCCAATTTGTGGAGTATTTGGATATATGGATGATCAAACACAAACACCAAAACCACCATTTCAAAATCGTAAAGGATATTCTGAAGTTAATATCTTGGAAAATACTTTGGAGTGCACATTTGACCAAAACGGAACAAACGATATAAGCAACATGTTTAGATTAGGTATTTCTAATAATACCAGTGAAAATCAACTTGCTTGTTTTTCAGGATATGAATCAGGATCATCAAACAGAATATGCGAGATACCTAAAGATGTTAGAAAATATGATATTACACAAACGTATAATGAAGGTGATATAGTTTATCAAGAATTAAACAATTCACAATTTTATTTGTCAGTATCTGATAATAATACAGATGACATTACAAATTTGTTAAATTGGAAGGAGGTTACATTTTTCAATTCAGTTATACAGAATATGGAAAAAGGAGAGTATTTTATTAACAAAAAACCAAATGTTCTAAAACTTATTGGTGAGTCTACAAATAATTATAGTTGGGATGTATATACAGTAGAAAAATCTGGTATTCGAACAATCGACCCATCAAACTATATTACACCATTTATTAACGAGAATAAATATTTTCCTCCTAAACTGGTAGATATAAAATTAAATTTAGAAAACTCGTCGAATAATGATATCGAATACTATCCTTTTAATTCAAAAACACCTACAATCGATAAACCATTTTATATGGATCTACTCGTAAATAAATTAATTTATGCACCAACTGATGTTCAATTAGATGAAGATGGATTGATTTTTAGTTCAAGAGGAGAAAATACATGGCGTAAATATACTTATGGTATAGATAATTTTGATTTCATAAATCCTAATATCAATTACATTAAAAATAAATATCAAAATATCACAGCTCCAACACGTAATGGTGATAAGTGGCAATATGGCCTTCGTTTTGATACAAGGCCTGATATAATGTATAATAACTCTGGCTATACTATCGAAGGTGCTGTCGATCATACTGAACATCAGATAGATCTGTTGGGTATGCGATCTTCGAATACATCTTCAGATAAAACACATAGTAGTAATTTTCTATCTAATTTTAACCGATCAGGAACGATATCGATAGATGATGCAAATTCTTCTATAACAAGCTCTTACAGACCAGATTGGAGTGATTCGAATGTAAATAAAGCTTATGGATCTAAATTTGGAGTATACAGAGAAGGTGATTTAGATTTAACAAGCGATAAAATATCAAAAGCAAATATGATGAATTGGAAAAAAGATCATGATCATGATAATGTTTTTTCCATTGAGGGTAGTGATTTTACTTTATCGTCATCAAATACAGAATACAATATAGGCGCAAAAGAATTTGCACAAAGATGGTATAAAAATTTTACTAATAACGTGAGAATTTTTTTCTGGCCTCTTCATTTACGTGACAATGACACTATAACCGAAACTACATATACATCAACTTCTAAACGTTCATTAGATCTAGGCGATTTGAGCACAGCGGCATCGTCAAAAACCCAACATTCTTTTGCCATTCCTACGAATTATAATAAATATTTTAAACTTACTAGTAGTAAGGATAATGTAGGAACACTTGCTGACTTTTCATATAAACTGCCAATTATACCGAGCACACGCACTTATACTCATAAGACTACATTTGATATTTTTGCCAATCACAAATATATTGTTAGTGCTGATTGGTGGTCTAATTTACCAACAGACGTTCAAGATTGGTTAGATACTAATTATTCGAATGCCCAGCCCATTATAGTAATAACAAGTGGAAATTTCGATATAAACGACACCGTTAATATAACTGGAACTGGAACTGGAACTGGAACTGGAACAGTGAAAAAAGATGAATCAAATAATAATAATTATATAGTAATAACAAGTGGAAATTTCAATATAAACGACACCGTTAGTATAAATGAAACCGGAACTGGAACTGTGACTAATAATATTAATGTTGTTCCTTTGTTTGCTTCAATTTCAATACGAGACGACATCAAAAACATGGCATCGTCACAGGCAGCGACAGTGAAAAAGTATTCATTGAGTTATGATCATGATAAAGATAAAATGATTTCAATCCCAATCGAAACGAAAGATACAAAAGTTAATTCACTTGAAACATTTGACTATTTTGAAGCATTTAATAGTATATATGCCAATGAATTAGTTAACGAATCTAAAACAAAAGAACAAATGAAACAATTATGGGCATCCTATAGTGTAAATAAAGGCGAGTTTACAATAGGAAGAATTGATGAAAATGATTCATACAGATTGGTTATGTTGCAGAAAAATGAAGATTTTAGTAATCTTGAATTGTATTTCAATTATCCCAGAGCTCCTGCAGTATTCTCTATTCCAGAGATTGAACCTTTGGCAGTAGGACCAAGTCAATATTCCAAGATTTATTGTTATGTTAATAATATCGAATCTATCATTAAAAATGATGATAGTTACGATGTCGGTTATATTCAAAAAGGTAAAGGAGTAATGTGGGATACTAATACTTTTACCAATAATCGTAACGCCTTGAAAAATTTGATGGTAAACACTGATTCTGATAAGGAGTATTGGAACGAACAATATCTACCATTCCATCAATCTACTATGCAGACTGGTTATGGAAGATTGGCTAAGTCAATTCCAGGGAAATTGGCTTATGATGGATGGGGTGTAAGAACCAACAATCTTAATCCTCCAAATAATAATCAACAAACAGCAGGTGCTTATGTGGTTAATATTTTCTTACATAACCTAATTTACAATAACAAATTGATGCCGGTGTATACTGTGTCTGAAGATGCCAAACAAGTTTGGTATACCGTAACTGAAGTAACTGACGATACTGTAACTGATACTGAAGCAACAGATTTATCAAATATTCTCACAAACAATGATGAAAGTAATTGGAAAGTTAAGGATAATGGCGACAATATAGCTTATAAGAAATTGTTTAGTTTACCAACATCATCAGACACTCCGACAAATGATGATGATTGGAAAAGTTATTTAGATAATCTTTGGACACCTCCTGGTATATTAAATCAACAGAATAATACCGTGTTAGAAATTCCATCTACTTCAATCGGCGACGACGTCACATATGGGGTTCCAAATGGGGATCCAAATCCACAGACACCTTTCTATTTAATTGATAAAACTAAAGATACGACTTATAACTTGTATAATATTCCCATGTATTGGTTAAATAATGATGCGAAATTTTACGACAGGTCAATAGATGGAACTAATATTAATAATATAGCATTTTATAATGATTTTGTAAGATCTGTCTTTTGGGGAAACCCTACAAGCACAAAGAATACTTTTAATCAATTATATAGTGCAGAAACACTTTTCACAAGTGCCCAAGCCGACCAAAAAGTTATAGCACCCGCTCTTTCCAATAATATTTTAAATGATGTTTACAATGACTTAATACTGAGAAATATACAACTTGACGATACATATCAACAATTTGGTAATTCGCGTCTTCCTTCTTTACAAGATTTCATCAATACAACTGTTAATGTCAATGACAGAGAATCATACTATGATCCAACCAATTTTATATCAAATAATAGCTTTACTTCCAATTTTACTAAAGTGATTGGATCTAATGATGATGTTACCGTTGATGGTCTTTATCCAAATTCGCTTATTTCTTCCAACAACATGTTTAAATCTTTTGAGAATATCGCAGGTAATTTCTATAGTTTGGTGAAGAAGGAAAATGCTTATTTCCCAATTCCACTTATATCAAGTTATGCTGACGTAGATGACGATGTTAACTATACAAATCAAGAAAATATACAACTACCTGCCAGTTTAGAAATAACGAACTATGCTGGTCAGAATTTAGAAATAACACAGTTGGCAGATAGTATAAATAGTATGGGATTAAACAACCAATTTACCAATTCGTTAGCTAATTACTTTTATCAGGTAACATGTGCTAAGATAAACGATTATACTAATACTAATAATCCGGCGGTGAAGATAATTAACGGTTTAATAGATGTAAGGAAAGATACGACCGATTCTTATGATCCAAACCAAGATTTCAATGGGTTTAGTCAAACATATCCAAATGTTTGGTTAGCATTGATGCACGCAGGTTTACAAATAAAAGCAAATTGGTATGTTAATACGCCTCATTATACATATATAACCTCAAGCACCTACGATCCTGATAATAAAACCTTTGATAATTTGCCACCCAAACCTAACACATTGACTCAAACTTTTGCACCGGGATATAGTAGTGGCAAATGGAAAGATACCGCTGGACCTGAAAATGATAATTTTAAACCACCATTTTCATATACATTCAAACCAAAAGACACAGGTGGATTCTTATGGTTACCGTATCAATTTAGATTCCCTGATCCACAAACACAAACATTAACCTATTATGAAGGAGTTGAAATAGGGGACATCCATCCCATCGCAAGCTCTGAAATTTACCAAATATACGAGGGTGTAATCCCTCGAATTGATACCACTCCCACTGATATCACTCCCTCTGGTACCAAAACAAAGAAGACATACAGTAATGTTTCTCTTACTGGTGTTACAAATATAATATATACATTTGGTAAAGACGGAAGATTTCCTGTTGATACGAGAAACTTTTATAATCCTTTCAATAATATCCAACCCGCCATCGCTAAAACAACATTGGTTGATACAGATGGAATAAATGTAAATCAATTTCTTTTTTATAGGCCCGCATTTAATATTTCCGTTAATAGATCCGATAATAGATATTTACAAGATGCATATATACCTCCGGCATTAGCATTAACAAATTTTCCACCAAGCGACGTTAACCCCAATGTTTGGGAAATAACATATAATGATTACGCTCCAAGTTATAAAACAAATTCTACAGATTATAACCAACATTATAATAATTTACTTCTCTCATCAATTTATGGTAAAGCTATGCGTATACCCGAAAGTTTAGGAGGTGGATTAACAAACAATAGAGGTTTATTAACTGCACATATGCTTGGTCTTTTTCACACACTTCATAGTCCGAATGGTATACCGATAAAATCATTACAACAAGGACTAACACCCCCTAATCCAACCGTCGTCGAAATTAATAGTGATAATAGTGATAATAGTATTAATAGTAAAAATAGTAATTATATTGATAATTATAGTTATAATTGGAACAATAATACACAGCAACCCATTTATCCTTCGAATATGATGGCGGGCGTTTTCGGTGTGTATAATTTACCATCAGATGATAATCAAAATTTATTGAACAATATACCTAAACCTATTAGAGTAATGATGAATTTAAAAGGATACCCCAAATTTCATACGAATGATCTAACACTCCCTACGAATGATGACATTGTATTAAATATGAATAAATTTTTCGACAATGTTTCAAATTATGGCACTGCTCCTTCGCGTGAAAATTTCTTGAATATAGTTAATCCTAAAGTACCTTATGGATACACTGTAAAAGAAACTGTAAATGGAAAACCTGTAACTGTAACTGTAGAAGGAGAAGACATATATGAGTCTATAATATCATTTACAGATAATCTTAATTTAGAAATAAATACACCCACAAACTATTTTCCTGCAGGATGGGGATGGCCTACGTATTACAATAATTACAAAGATGGTGATGTGAGTAAACAACAAACACAAAGTATGTATATAGCATTTCCTTTATTTGAAAACAATATACAACGCACCAGAGACGATTATACTGATTATATTGAGGCACTTGCACGCACCCCAACAGACACATCATTATTTGGTAATTTTTTCACTAATGTTATGGAAAATAACAATAACCTTGCACCATGGGTTTCTGCACTTAATTCTAAGATTAATGATGCAAAACAAGAGAAATTTATCCCTGTAGATTTTAATAATTATAATTATGACGTTGATGTAAATGTATCACATCATGATTACACTAAATATATGATTAAAAATGATTCTTCATATTTTGGTAAGCCATTATTTTTAGGGACTGAAGTAAACCACTATTCATCATCATCGTCAACACCATTGAATCAATATCAAACATACACAAAGAATATTTTGAAACACATAACATTTCCGGATAATTATGGTGTTGTGGACTTTGATGACAAACCAATAGAAACAAAGATTATGGTATTTCCTATTAAACAGTTCAATCAAATACAAAGTCCTTGGTGGAGAATGAGAACTACTAATTATCTTCCCACAGACGGTGCTGCAAATTTAGCAAATTCTAATCAATCGTCAGGAACAACAGTGAACAAAAATCGTATTGATAAACAGTCTGACTGGAATTCAACTGGCTTTTGGAATGGTTATGATATGTTTTTACCAGACGGAACCGAAACTTCTGGCGGCGATCCATCTCAGAGCGGTTTAAATTTAGGGATGTATTGTTCTGGTGGGCATGCTGAAAAATACACATACACTAAAGTGTTGGATGAAAATAGTAAGAGTATTTTCAATTACATTGACTATAATGCACCGGGTAATGGATTTGGTAAAGATTATATACAAAATTATATTCCCGCTATTCCTGAATATGTTCCATTCGTGTATGATAAACGACTTATCGAATGTCTTCCAAAAGACTACAGTATGGATACTTTACTTGTTGATAGAACCGGTAATTACAACGAAATGTTTAAAATGTTACAATTAGAAGCAAAAAGTGGAGATAATTTATATGATACAAATTACAATAGTTTATCAAAGTATTACAATGGAGAAGGTTATAATTTCCCATCAGACAACAGCTCACATACATTCAACTTCTATGATACTTCAGATCAAACATGCACAGAATTTTTATATGAACCCATTATAATATCAAATGCTCAAAACCCATATATGTGGAGTAGTAGCAATGATTCAACTCCGGTTGAATATGCTCTTGTAAAAACAGGATACAACGGATCAACTACAAACTATAATGATATTATTACTAACGTTGGACGAAGTTTATTTAGCAACACTATAGATGTTCAGATTACATGCGCAACCAAAATTTCATCATGGTATAAATCGAATAATAAAATAGGCGAAGCTTTCGGTTCACGAAATCACACTCGTTTTGTATCTATATATCCTGTAAAAGAAGATATTACAGGTATTACTAATCGCGTATTTGGCTCCACAGGCGATGAACCAGTTAGTTCTTTATCAAACCAATCGACTGCATTTAGTAGTGATGGTATAACGTTACGTTCCGCAAACAGTAATGATTATGGTTTTTCTGACAACATAACAAATTACAAACATTCAGATGAGCGTAATATACTTTATCCTACTTATTGGACTGATACTAATGATGTTAGACAAACTACTATTCCACCATACAATACTGATGCATTCGGTGTTGACGGTAATCAATATAACCCAGCCAGTAACACATACCAGTTTTATAATTTAGCCATGCGAACATATGAAAGAACAGGTATAAATAACACTATTGTGACTGATTTCAATAACCTCGTTTATAATAATAATAATAATACTAATTACAATTTTAAAACAGTATCGGATCCGCCTATCCCAACTATGAACTATTATGCCAATTTAAGCAATGTCATCGGGAGAACTTTTATCTCTTCTGATCAAACACAGGTGGTTAAAACAGCATATATAACCCCAGACTATACTTTTAATTTACCTAATGTAGATTTGAAGAATAATTACAAAAACAAAGCTATCTCTGACAATGATTTGGTAGGTCTTACAACATTCTTATATAATTATGGTTATGGTCAACAGAATCCCCACATTAAATGGACAAATATAAAAAATGTTATTAATACAATGAATAGAGGTGAAGGATTTACACCTACATCATCTCCTATTGTTCAAACCATTTATGGTTTGGACAATGATAAGGTAGTTGATTCATTTGGTCCGGGTAGTTTAGCTGCGCAGCAAAAAATTGATGCTATTAAAAATAAAAAAGGGAAATGGTTGATAGGTTCAGATGGCAAACCTCTTCAATTTACACCACCAGATGAGAATAAAAATATGGGAACTCTAAATTATTATTATAGAGATTTATATACTGTAGATACTCCTGTAGATACTTCTTATAAATTACCTCCAAATATTGGGATCATTGGTAGTGTCGATAACACCGATAAATATCTCTACCAAAAGTATGATGAAAAATTATCAGTAATAGCAGTAACCGCGTCTCCTTTGTATAATATACTTAATACTGATCTTAATTTGACTACATCTCACAATTATTTCTCAACCGATCTTAATACATATTCAGATACATATCCAAAGGTTAGTAATCCAACTCTTACATCCGTCGACAATACATATAAGATAATAGCTGTTACAGATTTACTTGATAAGGCAGTTCCATATCTATTCGAAGGAACAAGTTCAACAAGTTCTGGTGCCAATCCTATATGGCACAGACTTGATATTTCTGGTGAAACAATAAATTTTGAAACACTACTGTTTTATGAATGCCCTACTGTTCCTAGTGGCAATAATAATAATTCTACAATGGGTAAATCTAATTTCTTTTTAGATACTGCATCAACAGATACACAAGTGAGAGCCAAAGTAGATGTTACAGATGCTTGGTCGAGTGTAAATGATCTTACACCCTATGAACAACCCGGACAAATGTATGATCAATTTCTACCTGCTTATGGTTGTTTACCAATGTCAGGTGGAAGGATGGTATGGAATGAACTAAATTATGATTCTAATGGACATAGGATACTGGATAATAAAAGTGATACGACGGGGAAACTTCAGAGTATACCACAACGAGTATATAATTATTTAAACAAGAATATTCTTAATGATGATGGTAATACTACATACAAAGATTATAAAGCAACACATTATACATTAGCATCTCAATTCGCTACGAATGATACTCCAAGATTGTTAAATGAAGAAAATAATAGTTATTTCAGTGTTTCTACTAATACAACACCTGATATTATTTTTTCTAATGTTAAATCATCTATTAGTTTAAAATCAATATCCTTCACTCCGGAAACGGAAACAGATATGAATGTTAGTTTTGATATAACAGTAACTAATAAACTAGGATCACCATTTTCAACAAATTTAAAAAGTATTAATATAAACGGTTTGACACGCGTTTTATTAACTGTTCCAAAATCTTCTGATACTGATACTATAATACAAATAGCCAGTAATTATTATATTACCATAAAGAATGGGACAAGTATATTTGATAATTTGAATTCTAACATAACTTTACTCGGAAATGAAACCATCTATGCTGTTCTTCCATATATTGAAGGATTCAATAAAAATGTTTTGAAGAGCTTGTCTATTACTGGTTATTTCCCACAATTGACGTCTAATGAAGGATATGGTCTATACATCAACCAGAAGTTCTTTAATAAATTTTTGGCTAATATACTACCAGGAGAAGGAACTTATATAAATACGATATTCGATCCATTTAGTGCCGCCATCGGTGATGATGCATTTTCAAAATCAACATCATTTATTTCTAATTCTAACGGCACAAACACTTTCAATTTTGATTTTTCTGATACAAATACACCAAACATAAGCAAGTCAAATTCTAAGGCCGCATCTCTCGCAAGAGATGAATTTTACGTAAAAACTCCATCAAATTTTAATGTTGCACTTGGTTTTACTGATTCTGTTTTGGATAACAATGTTTCTTACATTAAATTACAAACTCTCAATACTCCAAGAAACCTAATCGATAATATTTTTATAACTCCAGTATCAACTGAAACAGTGTTCCCTAAAATTGGAGGTATAAGATATTTCTTTGAACAAAATTTTGATACAACGGGAACGGCATATATGAATTATAATCAGATAAATACACAAGGTAATTTTACTATACCTTCACAACAAGATCAAACAACTATAAAAGATATTACAAATCGGGTTCCTACTGCTTTATTCTTGAAAATTACCAAAGAAGGTCTTGGTTATAGTATATCGACCAGTGATTTAACATTGACAGCCTCAACATCAGGAGTTGTGTCTCCTAAAGTAAGAATAACAAAAGTAGATAGTGTTGGAAAAATAGTTCAATATCAAGTAATTGATTATGGTTCTGGTTATGATGAGAATGTAACTTTCACATTTTCAGGTGGAAACGGACTTGCAACATTACAACCACAATACAATGTTAATAAATTATTAGATGTTCGTAAACAATTAAACTTATTAGATTTGTTTAATCTTCCTGCTACAGGTTCTGGAACATATTCTGATAATATCAAAATAGCTCAAAATGATATCAAAAACTTCATATCTAACTTATCTTTTGGTGATGTTATAGCAATAGAACAAGAATTTATGAAAGAAATAGACAAATATAGAATACACCCTGTTTACACATTTACCGTTACAGGAACAAATGTTTCTGAATACACTATTCAAGTAGACACTACATTGATTACGGATGATGGAAAAGTTAAATCTCTGAGATTGGAAAAAATACCTATAGAATCTCCATTTACGTATGTTTACTTGTTCACTACGAGACTTGCCACAAATGAAATAATGAGAAAAAGTATAGAAGTTTCTGAATTATCATTCATAGATGGAATTGTAAAATATAATGATCTGGCTGACTTTAATAATTACACAGTTATGACACCTGCATATCTTAAAACGTTCAATATAACACAAGGTTACTCCTTAATAGAAGAAAATGAAACATTATATAATGAGAAATTTAATATAGTATTTTACACCTCTAAAGAAGAACCTGTAACTCTTTTTGATGTTTTTGGTAGTTATACAAGTAATCAAGAAGGTTCGACTATAGCTGCTGAATTCAAATTGAATAAATCTTATAATAAGTTTCAGATAGTCTATACAGACATAAAACAAAACATCTTTTTTAAGGCATTGAAGACTCTTGCAGCTTCTATTACACAACCTATAGAACAAACAACATGTCAATATAACTCAAATAATTGGAAATTTATCGAGTTTGATGAAAATCCTATAATTGAGAACAAGAAATGGGAACCTTATAATGTATACGATAATAACGATATAGTCTATGTAGATAAAAATATATTACCTTATATCGATTACAATGAAGGTATAACAACAAGTGATATATCAAAGATAGAATACGTATTACCATCCACTTATCCATTCAAACTTTATCATAATGATAACCTTAACCTTAGATACTATAAATCAAACGGAAACTTCAATACAGAAGAACAACCCAACTTCCAAGCTTACTATAAAAACGTTGATATATTGGAGAATTACAAGAATGGTAACACTAACTCAAACACGACTATAATCAAAACCGATCCACAAAATTTGGCATATATGTGTAAGGCATCAAATAATCTCACATTAACATATACTGAATGGAAATCTAATCCTTATCAGGGTTGTAACAGTCCTTTACCTATATTCGCATATACACCGCCAGATACCATATTAAGATTCAGCATTAAAGGAATTATTGATACTGCATTTGTAAGTCAACTTTCGATTAATAATGAACATAATTGGAGCCGTGCTGAACTTTTACCATTTTTTACTTCTGTTTCAGGACAATTGAACCATCCATTTAAAAGTAAGGTAACAAGTATTAAGGTAGACGATGTTACTTACAATTTAACTTATTTCGACAATGGAACAAAATTTTTATTAACATTAGAAGAAGGAAATTATTACATAATAACATCAGGTAAATTAAAAAAGGATAATGATACTCTATTTAAATCGTTTGTTGTAAATCAAACAGATGAAAATCAAACAGGTGATTATTATTTCTCATATTATCCTGATCCTGATCCTGATACTGGTACAACAGACACAGATTTGTATTATTTACATCCTGAAAATCCTGAAAATCCTGAAAATCCTGAAAATCCTGAAAATCCTGTAAATGTTATCATAGGAACATACAATACGAGTAACGAAAGTATAAATCAAGATAGAGTGGTAGCATGTTGTCAGAAACAAAAATTATTCTGGGATGATTATTCATTACCAACAAATTTATCCGGCGGTAATGATAATTTTGCTTTCGATAGTCAAGATATGCTTGAGAATTTCAAATCAAACGTAAGCAATAACGCATTTATAACACAAACTAACAAGATTAACAATTTCGTAATCACCAATGATAACATATATCTTTATTTCTCCACTGTATCTTCTTCTGATGTTGGATCTTTAACTTACGATACAATTACCGGTATTGAATATTATGTAGAAATATTTGAGAATGGACGAAATGTATACTATAACGTTAAATTAAAGTTATCTGGTTCTTATACTATCATCAAAACGTTTGAACAATATCCTAATATCAAATTTTTCACCGATTCACCCTCATCGATTACAAAACCAACAACTATAAGTTCATTTGATACCATATATTATAGTAAAATAACATATAATAATAATTATCCTTATTACTTGTATAGAGGTGACACAAGACAAGGAACGACTTTTTCCACAACATCAAGTTGTATGTATTTTGATAAATCACCAACAATATCAGGTTATGGGAATTTTGAAACTTTGCTTGGTAAATATTTAATTGCTAAATATGACTCGGGTATTATTAATGATCCTTATTTCTTACTTACACTTCAAAATAGTCCGTGTCAAAAAGGAGATTCTACAGATTGGTGTTCTGATTGCAATTCACAATCCAACAATGATCTTAGTTCGCAAGCTATCTCGTTCTTACCAGTGATTAAAAATACGAATGGAGACGCAGATATAGGTCAGATGAATAAACCGTTATGCACAAATAAACCTGATTTCATAGAAGATAGTATATCCACATTTGATTTATCCAATTCTCTTCTTTTATATTTGGTTCCTCTTCCTACTGAATATCAATCCACCGACGCCAATGTATTATATACAAGGATCATGACATATTTCGGTTCTCAATTTATAGGGTGGTTAAAATTCAACCGTTCTATTGAAATAAATAAAGATCACGAAATTAAATCTTTAGAGATTGGTGATAATCCAATATTATCTACAACTCCAGCATTCGTTTCATATTCTAACTTTGATATTCTGGATACACAAAAGGAAACAAACGTATTGATAGGAGATCAACTTATACAGACAAAGAAAAAAGAAGACATCGCAGACAATAAGGCGTATTATACAAATAATTTTCAAGATGAGGATATATTTAAGATTACTCTGGATGCAGATAGATATGATATTCAAAAACTGGAAAATGCGGATATCTATTTTGTTGTCGATTATCGTGAAACAGAGGATTTATCGTCTCATTATAATGTTGGACCAAATGCAGATTATACGCTTGCGGGGTCATATTTTGACTTATCTAATTATTCAGGACCAATTACGTTTGAAAATGATAAAACATACCTAATTGATATGAGTCCAAATTCAAGTAAAAACGGTGTATACCTATACAGCGCAACTGACACAACTTTGACACGACATGTAGACTTCAACACATACCAAAAACTAAGAAAAAATAAACAAGTCAGGGTAAATTCAGGGGACATTTATTATTCTAACATAGATTCTCTCTCTGAGAATGACGTAAATAAAGGAACCGCCGAGATTCAATTTACAAAAGGTGTTGAATCAAATATCGTTATAAATGTAAATTATTATACTGAACCCCCTTCCAACACAAATGAGAAACATATAGTAAATAGTGTTGTTTCAACTATCACAGGTTATTATAAAGAAGGCTCACTTCAAACACCATCAGATGGAACAATATTTAAATCTACTAATGGTGAATACAAGAATATGTATTGGGCTATCAATAGCCAAACTGTAGATTCTGTCAAATATTATAGCTTTGTTAATATAACCAACATGTATAATGAAGTATCAGCAATCACAAATAGAACTAACAATCTCGAAATAAATAAATTATCCGGAATAGAACAGTTTACAAAAGATAAAACATTTGCCAAAGGTATGCCTTTGACTAACCTGAAATTGGATATTGTCATGAAACCAAGTGCAATGAGCAGTTCTGAAGAAGTTAATACATTCTCTGAAATAAGAGAAAATAGAAAACCTATACAATTGATGTCAAATATAAACAATGACTGTTCATTATTCTTTGAATTTAACCCATTTTTAGATACAACCATTCTGAGAAGTTATAACCTTGTAGAAAACAACGGAGTTCCTACTTTGCAAAATGTTTTAGGGGTAGTTGGTCAGATTTTTAATTCGGATAATGTATTTGATCCTTCAAATGAAGAGGAAATAGATAAAAGCTTATTATTTGGATACAAATATCAGATCAATCAATATGTAGAAAATATGGATAAAGTTCCCGTCATAAGTGTAATATCTGGTAATTCAAGTTTACTTGTTTCTTATTTAATAGCTGAATCGCAATTAGGAGAAACTGTTATCTTGTCAGGAACACAAACAACAGTAGGTTCTTCATCAGAAACAAAATATCAAGCAAAATTACCAAATTTGGCTCAAATACATATAGAACCAAGAGCTTCAAACGATACAACACCAACAATTGTGTTTACAGTTTCATATGATGGAAATATTTTAGAAACATTCACAGTAAACTAAAATTTAGAAATCTGGTCTACAAAATATATTATCGTATAGTTCTCTGGTTCCTTTATCCTTTGTAGAAATATACCAAAAGGGAAATATTATAATTAAAACTGTTAATATACCAAGAAAATACGCTAGAATTGGATTCATTTTTAACAATTTAAAAATGAATTTTTTATAAAGAGAAACTATCAAAAAAAATGGAGCAAAGAAATGAATATGGTGTATATGTTATTTTTTCAGAAGAATCATACGACTATGATACAATGTTTAAGACAATTGTAAGTTGTTCAAATACTAAATCACCATCAACAGATATTCTATTACTACGTAAATGTCTTGATAAAGATTCGGAAGACACAAAGCGCTGGCATGTGTGTATGCGTAAAGAACTTCTCGAAGATCTTCGCACCAACTCGAAAGAGTCTGGTCTAACAGTATATGTCTACAGGTCAAGTCAAAAGTCGATTGGTAACGGTAAAACTTATGCATTTTACATTACTTATGCTAACGAGCAGGAAAAGAACAATATTAAGAAACTGTTTTCTTCGCTTGAAGGAAAGTTTATTCGAACAGGTTCATATCACTTTCACCAACCTTGTCCCCGTGAAAAAGGTGAGGATAGAGGTTATATTCTTGTTTCTTTTGAAAAGAATGGTGACTATTATCCGCGACCGTTTATTAGGACGCTTAGAGCTCTTATCAACGATAGTGTAATCGAAGGCACAACACTAAATGTTAAATGGTGCAGTCATCGTGTTCTGTCTGATGTTATAGAATACAATAAGACTGCCTGTCAAGCTTAAATATAAAATTAATTTAAAATATTTTTTAAATTAATTAATCAAACATATTTTTAACTTCATTGAATACAAAGTTTTCATCTATATACCCTGAAACAGCATTAATTTTACCAACAGTTTCTTCAAGATTGATGAATGTGAGATAATCTGTCCCGTCTTTCCTTGTTCTACGGATTAATTTTGACGATCCAAAACCAGCACCATAAGAAAATTGAAAGATGTTTCCAGATTGGTTTCTAACACTGCCATCGTATTGCGCTACAAGATCTTCTTGAGATTTAACCATTTTGCGTTGTAAAAATCCAATATCCGCAGTCTTAACAGCTGTATTACAAAGACCAATACGTGATGCCATACTATGAGCAAAGAACTCATCAGGATCAAGACCTTCGTAAAAAGAATTTGATACAAATCCTCTTGAGAAAATAGACTTGTCGTCAACGTGGAAACTGGATAACCATCGTTTTCCTCGACTCACAACAAGATCAGGCCGTCTATCTGGAACATACTGCTGTCCCAACAGTGCAATAATTTTTGCCGTATCATTTATCTTACCTTTAGCACCAGAAGAAGCCATAATGCTGATAGAATTGTCTGGCGATAGGATACGTTGTATTTTGATCTTTTTGCCTTCTTCTTCTACTTCTCCTCCAACCAAAGCCATCTTGATTCTATCTGTTCCTGTTGTAATAACTTCTTGAATCTTCATCTCTCGTTGAGATTTATCAAGTTCCGTGGCATCCTTTGCTAACGGAGGGAATGATAATACTTCATCGTTGATTTCTTGGATAATCTGACGTTTACGAAGATTAAACTCCTCTTCAAGATTTTCTGGAGGTCTACAATCCTTAACACCAACAGTGAAACCATATATACCAAGATACCAATTGAATAAGAATGTAGCATCAGTGATAAAACGTCTTGTAACTTCTGTTCCGTAATTCTTGTAGATAGATTGAACAATTGAATTTGGTGATGGTCCCATATTTTTCTTTGTCAATCTTCCAGACATTAGAATACCTTTTCTAATTTTAACGCTTCCATTAGAATACCAAAAGTCAGGTGGAAACAACAATGAACATAAACCTTTACCTCCATTTGGATGGAGTTTTTGCCCATGTTCTATATTTAGGTCAAACAAACGGCTCAAGTATGAATCAACCGCGTTTTCATCGCCAAAACGATTATCTTCCGCATATTTCATACTTTCAAACCCTTCTTCAAATTCCTTTTCACTAAGAATTACATTGTCATCTGAAAGAAGATAACCACCAGTGGCACCGTTATATATAATTCCGCCAACAGGAGAAGAATTAATACCAGACATAATACAATATGGAGAAGACATAAATGTTTTTGCTTCTACTTGGGCCTGTGTAGATTGAAGCATATGAATATTTCCTTCATCACCGTCAAAATCAGCATTATGACCTGTCGTTGATGTTATATGTATCCCAATAGAAAGCTTATCTTGAAATTTACATTTATATCCACACATAGATTGTTTTTGAAGTGTCGGAGCACGATTAAAGATAATAGAGTCACCGTCTCTTGAATTTCTTTCTACAATATCACCAATCTTAATTTCATGTTTTTCCTTTTTGAATTTTAATTTACGACCTGATAGTTTCCCACGTAACGGTATAAGACACCTGATTTCATCCTCTCCAGAAAGTTTCTTGATAAAGTCTATGTTATATTTTGTTACATGCTCGGGAATAGTTAAAGTTGTTTTCATGATAGCTGGCGGTGCGATTTCTCCAAACTCTAAACCTCCATTAGGACCCAATACAGTTCTTCCTGTATAATCTGAACGTTTACCCATAAGCGAACCTCTGATTAATTCTTGTTTACCTACAAGTCTGTCTTTAAAAGACTTTATAACATCAAGCGCGGCCTTTTTATAAGCTTTATCTCCATTATCGATAATATGGCTATAATAAAATAGAATCTTTGTGATATAATTTTCTAATCCAGCATCGTTCTCTGCTGAATTAATCTTTACCAATTCTGTAATAACATCATCATAAAATTTAGTAATAAAATCATCTTTACGAATACCCTCGCGTTTTACATACGGGCGAGCAGAAGGAGGAATTACAGGGATAAAATCAACAATAAAGTTTCTGGGATGATTGTTAAAAACCCAGTTACGGTTGATATCAAAATACCCTTCAAATCCCAAAAGTTTAACATCACTATCGCTTATATTATTAAATAGGTTGTAGACCATATTAGGAGTAATAACTAAATCTTGATATTCATTGTCTACTTTAATCTGGGCAAAGATTGGAACACTGTCTTTTGTTCCTGATGTAGGAGTTCCAACTACCTTTCCCTTAAGTGTTCTTGGACCGGTGCCTGTCTTGAATATAGGATTTCTAAAATGACTATACGTAGAACATTCATGTTGTGTGCAACTTTGTTTAGGATGTTCGATATTAGTAGATTCTTTTGCAATATAATAAAGTTTCTGAAAACCACTCAATTGAATACTTTCAATAAAATCGCGATGAAGAAGTGGTTTGAAACATCTCCAACATATCGATTGACATACTCTGATTGCAGCATCGCGAAATAAAGGATGTATATATTTATGCGGAAGATCAATCATAGAATAGTGACCAGGACATTCATCGTTCGTTTTACCACAAGAACCGCACAAAGAATTATTTTCAAGAGAACCTAACCTATGATCATCTGACGTGAAATCTGTATCTATATTTTTACCTTTTGGAAGAACCTTTTTAACTTTACATACAACAATCTTTTCCATTTTTTGTCTTGTCATTACACCATAGGTAACAGAATCAAGTGTCAAATTTGGTAGTTCAGCATCTTGGATATCATTGTAAACTTTAACTTCAATTGCTTCTCGTTTACCTTGAACTTTTCCTTTTGTTCTTTCAGGATTCGTCTTTTTATCATCCTTACTTTTCTTCTTACCTTTTCGTTTATCTTGGTATGATTTAAGATCGATAGGCATTTTAACTTTGTAATTTTTTTTATAAACTCGTTTTAGTATAATAAATTATATATAAAAATGACTACCATTGTTTTTTCTCAAAACGATCAAAATATAGCCGTATTTGACGATAAAACCACATTTAAAACAAAAAGCTTTCATTATATTTTAGATACTCTCATTTCTAAAGGTTACTTTAAAACCAAAAAACAATGTGCTCTTAAAATCAAAGAAGATCTAAAACTGTTATATGGCGAAGATATTTATACATTTATCTACAAAGATGTAAAATTTAATAAAGTATGTTTTATAACAAATGATCTTGAAATAGTTAAAATAGAGAAGAAAAATGATGATACATTTGTGTTTTACACGATTGAAACCCTATCTAAACCTCTTGAAATGCTTGAAGTATCAGATCTCTACAATAAAAATGAATAATCATAGTTTTTTAAAGTAATAAAATGGAGACCAATTATTCCGAATTATTACCGCTCGTAAGAGCAAATGAAGTAAGTTGCATAATAACAGAATCTTTTGAAAATTCTGTTGAAATACCAAAAGCGTTGACAAAAAAAGATGGAGCTCGTATTTGGTATTCATGTCCAGACAATGCCACAGTTATTAGTTTATATACACGCTTGAAAAAACATGTATCTGTGGATTATGTCAAGAATAACAATACATATAACGATTCATCTATTGTTCTTTCAACTTCAGAATTTTTGAAAAAGAAATTGATGGGATACTTTTATAATGGTATATTCCAAAAATCCAGTATAGATTTTTGTGATATCATTGTTCTTGGAGGGGTTTCTTTACGAACATTTGATAATACAATAATAATGAACATATGGAGGTCTATACTCGACTCGAAGAACGATATAGAAATTCCGAGATTAGTATTATCTATGTTCAATCTTCAGATCGATACAACTATACCATTTGATTTATCTCAATCATATTTCTATATCGAAACAGAACAAAAAACAAAAATAGAATACAATTCAACCTTTTTTAGACCAGGAGATAGGAAATACTTGGATGAAATGTTTGCGATTATAAAACAAAAACATCAAGAAGATGATATTAATATGAAATACCTTCTATATTGTCATTCTTTTGAAGATGTTGTTATTTTGTCATATAAAATCAAAGAATTAAATAACATTGACACGTTATTTATCACAGAAGATCTGGATATGAAATCCGCAACTATTCTAAATAGAAACAAACAGAGAGATAAACGTCCGATTATTATATCTACCAGTAATTTGATACCAATACAAAATGTCGGTGCTGTATTTGACTGTATGACCGAAAAATTAGAATTTAAAACATTCAACGAATCTATAAAAACCAAAAATGTATATATTTCCAAATCTATAGCTGAACAAAGGGCCAATATTGCTTCAAAGTATTGTTATAGGATGTGCACTGAGGACAAATTTAATA
>Ga0209348_1000362_pt1 | contig 24775 bp, 25 predicted proteins | sample ETNvirenome_2_30_FD_184065 | JGI IMG/M metagenome (GOLD analysis project Ga0209348, IMG submission 184065) | Marine viral communities from the Pacific Ocean - ETNP_2_30 (SPAdes) (version 2) | ecosystem: Environmental > Aquatic > Marine > Oceanic | place: Pacific Ocean | collected 2013-06-22
CCCCCCCCCCCCCGCCCTCTGGGCCTTCCAGTGTGTGACGCTCACAATCTATATACCCGACAAACTACGACGCAGCCAGCGCAGCCCGGCGCCTCCGAACCTCGGCAACCAGCGGGTCCGGATCCAGAGGTTCCTCGGCCTCAGCCTCGGCTTCGGCTTTGGAATCAGCATCGGAATCAGCCTCGGAATCAGGCTCGGGGTCTGAACCTTCTTCGTCTTCGCTTGCCTCACCCACGCTTTCTTCCCCTTCCGAAGAAGCATTACTAAACAGAGACTCGGCACGACCTTCGAATTCGTCAATTGTTGCGCCCAGGCTATTAAAAAGTGGTTCAGCTTCTTCTTCGTCAGTCAATTCCAGTTCCGGAGCAGGCGCAGGCGCGGGCTCCGCGGGAATTGCCGTACGGATGCGACGGGCACGAGGGGAAGACGGAGAAAGCGGCGGCGTTGGTTTCTTCCATCCATCGCCAAGTTCTTGATCAGCAGCGCGTTTTGAACGTTGAGCTATTGCCTCAATCGCTGCATCTGTGACGTCGTTGATTCTTTCGGTTGCACTGTCCGCAGCCGCTTCCGCGGCGCCTGCTGCACCACGTGCAAGTTCTGCCGCAGCCGCCGCCTCATTCGCTCTCCGAAAGGCCGTTTCCGATGCCGCCTCGGCACCCTCAGAATTGATTTCTGCATCCTGTCCTGCAATTTCTGCATTGGCTGCTGCTCTGTTTGCACGACTTGCGGCCGAGTGAGCTTCTGTTGCTGCATTGGCAAATTTTTCTTCAAGTACGTGTTCTGCTTCAACGACGGGGTCTGGAGTGACTCTGATGTCATCCGGTACCCGCAAAAGCTCTGGGGCACCAGCTTCAGCAAGTAGACGAGCAAGTTCGGCGGCTACGACGCTCTCCTCACGGGCTTTTCGTTCCTCACGGGCTTCTAGTTCCTCACGGGCGGCTGCTTCCGCCGCCAAACGGGCATTTGCTGCTTCTACCTCGGCAGCTTCTGTCAGTTCTGTTTGCAGATCTTCGTTTTCCTCGTCGTTTTTTTCATTTGCGGCCGCCGCACGGGCCTCTGCTTCCGCCGCCGCACGGGCCTCTGCTTCCGCCGCCGCACGGGCCTCTGCTTCCGCCGCCGCACGGGCCTCTGCTTCCGCCGCCGCACGGGCCTCTGCTTCCGCCGCCGCTGCCCCTCCGTCTGCTTCCGCCGCTGCACGTTGTTCTTCCCTATAAAACCTTTCAAGGTCGGCAACAACCTTTTCCATGAGATTTTCACGTCGGTTTACAAGATATTTGGTAAATTTTTTTCGTAAAGACTCAAGCCTGACATATTTTTCTGAATCTTTAGGAAAATGTTTTTTTTCAAGAAAGTAAAGAATATCGTTTCCTTTTCCAGTAAGAGAACTCAGGCGGCTATCCGCCATGTCTCAACCGCTGCGGCAACCGAGAACCAGGATACCCACTGTACCCTCTCCGAGCGCCCCTTTATACCACCTCCTTCCGCGCCCGTTTCGGTGCCGCCGTTCCCCGCGCCGCCCGCGCCGCCCGCCGCGCCCGCGCCTCGGCCTTTTTCGCAGCGGCCCGCTCCTGCCGCACCGCCAGCTCGGCGTTGGCATCCTTGACAGAGCATACGAGATCGACAACAGTTGACCCCTCGGGCGGCTCTGGCACGGTCGCCAGCGCCCGCCCGTCGTACAACGCCCGGAAACATGTGGACCACGTCGACAGCTGGCACCCAGAGCACGGCCAGATGCCGGTCGGCGCCCGGCCCCGCCGCATCACCTCTGCCATCCGGCCGCGGTTGATCAAACCCTGCCGCCGCACGTCCTCCTGGAGCAGGCTCCGGTACCGCTCCGTCTGCGGCCGGTCCCGCCGCGACAGCCCGTACAGCACCTTGGCGAGGAACAGCCGGCGGGGGTCTGTGAGGTCCACCGGCCGCTCGGTCACGGGGTCTCTGTAACACGCAGTCATGCAGATCGGGAGCTTTTTCACCACCCCAGCCTTTGAAAACGACACGGGACGGTCCGCGGGACCCGTCTCGGTGCCCTCCATCGAGAGCATGATCCGCACGTGCCGCGTGTACTCGGCCGGGATGCCCGCGCCGGGGCACCCGGGCTCAAACTTGATCGGCACCAGCCGCTCCGTCTCGACCACCCCCGACGCCTCGCCCGTCTCGTCAATCACAGTGGTGCATGACGTGGACTTTTCGGTGCCGCCGAGGGTGCCGCCGAAAAGACTCCCCGCCGCCGGCTCGGTCGGCGACGTCACCGACACGCGCCGCCCGCGCCCCGTGTACGCCTCATCGGAGGAAATGGCCAGCGACGAGCCCCGCCGCCGTGGCTCGACAGAGTACAGTGTGGGCGCCACGACCGCCTCGCACAGCGCCATGGCGCGCGCCGCCCACCGCCGCAGCCACCGCCGCGTCGCGTTCTGTAGAAGCTCAAACGCGACCCGCGCCGGCACGGTCGTTGGCGGGCTCCCGTCGGCCGGCGCCAGCGCCCACGCCACCGTGGCGGGAATGTCGTCAACCTCGAGCCGCGGCTCCCGCTGCCGCGCGCACAGTCGCTGCAGCTCGCGGCGGCTCACAAAGCCCCTGGCAACCGCGGCATACACAGGCCCCAGTACCTCGATCGCAATCAAGAGGTCGGGGAACACCACCGACTCGCCGTCTGCGGAAATTCGGATCTTGTCGGCAGCCGCCGGCGGCGACCCCGGCGGGAGGTCCGGCACGTACAGCCCGGCCTCGTACGAGACGCGCTCGGGCGGGTCAAGCGGATCAGTCAGGTACCGCGCCAGGATGTGCGGCGGCGGCAGCACGCCGGGTGCGTCGCCAGGGTGCCCCTCGGCAAACCGCTCCCGGACCCCCGCCACGACCGCCGAGTTTTCGCCCAGAGTCCCGGCGGGCGGCGCGGTCGGGCCCGCAAACAGACGCCGGTGGCCCACATGCTCCGAGTACCGCGGGGCGTCGGGCCGGAGTGTCCCGGCCGCGACGCGCGCCCACGCTTCGTTTGAGATGCCGAGCCGGAACAGCTTTCGCAGATTAAACCGCCGGAACGGGCCGCGGTGGCCGGCCAGGGATGCAGAGGTGCGCGCCGCCATCCGGTCGCACAGCACCACGAGCCGCCGCCGCGGGCCCGTCTCAAAGACGCACACGGTGGCGTCGGTCGTGTCCGGCCCCAGCGCAATCCACCGCGGCCCCGCGCCCTCCATGTCCACCGAGAACCACACAAAGTTTTCCGGCGTCTGAACCGCGGCAACAGCCCACTCTGGCGCCGCCGCCACCCGTACCGTCGCCGACATGGTCTCCGCAGCCACACTGCCGTCGGCCATGCTCGAGCGGGGTGTGCGGGGTGTGCGGTGCCGCACGCCCGTCTTTTCTAAACGACCACGTTTAACAAAATAAAGTTGTTAAAAAAAGTATCGGCATGCAGGTGACCGTTAGTTGTGTTGCTGGAGCAACAGGCACAACCCCAGTCGGTCGACGGACGGCGGCCGCACACCGCGATGGTCGACGTGGACGTTGATCTTCTTGAACCCCTTGGAATACCGCCACAGAAGCACCCCGAGCTATGGGCCTCCGTGTACACAGTGGACCCAGATCGGCCGGTGATGGTCGTTCCGATCCAGTCGCTGCTGAGCGTATTTAACGAGTGTCCGGACCCGGCGCTGCCCGGGACCGTGGCTCTTCACTTTCTCAAGGCCATACACGACCCCTTCTACGGCGGATTCGTGCTCCTCCCCCGTCTAAACGCGCGCGAGGAGACGGCGCGTCTACAGCCCTTTCGCACGTTGGTCAAGATTCTTGGCAAGATTGTGGCTGCGTCCATGATTGGCGCCGCGCCGCAGGACAGGGACGCCGTGTGCGCCTCTACCCTGAATGCGGCCGCGGCTATTTTCGAGCATCTTGAAACGACAGTGTGCTGCATGACGCCCGGCGTCACGCCCCACGGCCCGGTCGACCCCGCACGCATCCCGGGCACAGAGTGGGTCAGCGACGCCGTGGAGGCAATGGTCAAGACTGCAGTAGGATCAAATCCGCGGTTTCCAGACACGTGGGCTCAAAAGACCACAAAAACGCTTGGGACGGCCGTGGCACAGGCAGCGTGGGCGCTGTCCATTTTTGCAAACCGGATTCGGCGAGAGCTTGAAACTACGTGATCGGCTAGGCTGGGTTGTTTAAACGTGTTCTTATTCATGGCCACTCGAGTCTGTCCCTACATTTCCATGGCTGGGACCGCACCATCCGCGTCGGCTTCCGCGTCGGCTTCCGCGTCGGCGTACAGCCGATCAAAGTAGCCGGCGCCGGAAAACTCGGTGACCCACGGCGACACGAGCTTCCGGATCTTCGGGACCGCGTGCCATCCCGGACCAAAAAACGACTCAAACCGCGCCGCAATCTGCCGAGCGTGAATGTTCTGGCCGTTCGTGATCGTGATCTTCGACTGGGTTCCCGGAAAAATCCGCGAGGTCACGTCGACCGCCGCCGCCCGCTCCTCTACGGAAATCTGGTCCGAGTACGAGCCCGCCTTGGAATCGACAAAGCGAGTGTCGGCCACCTCGGTGGGAGGGTGCTCGCGGTACCGGATCTCGTTGTAGACCAGCTCCGACTTTCGGTTCGAGTTGGTCCGGCACGAGTGGCCCACGAGGACAGACGGCCGCTTCGCACTCCGCCACTCTGCGGTGCCCGTCATGGCCCCGTCAAAAATTTGGACGGCATCCGCAAACGCGGGCCGCCACGACTGCGACGAGTCGAGCGTGGCCTGGACCGACCGGATGCACTCGTCGAGGTACACCTTGACGTAGTATCCGCTTCCAGTCGGTTTTGTCTCGTGGAACGTGCCAGAGGCTTCGCCAAACGGCGTGCCGGTGGGAAGCTCCTGGCCGCCTCGGGGCTTTGCAAACCAGGCCGCCTCTTCGCCCGAAATGCTCGCAATGTTGAACGGCGGCACGCCGGCCTCGCCGTCCATGCACTTGGCGGTCGTGGCCACAAGCTGCCGCCCAATCGTGTCCTTGCTCAGAATGTGCGCGCCCTTCATCCCGTCGCGCCGCCGCGTGTCGATGGCACCGCCCGGATCCTGCGCCACCACATCCGCCTCGAGCCGGTCGGTAGTCGCCGATGCCACCCGGGCGGCGTCGCCCGACACAAGGTCGGCCATCGCAACCACCCGGTCCGACACGGGATACACGCGGCCGTTCCGCACATCGTCGGCAATCGCGGCCGTGACCGAGCCTTCGTCCGCCGCGCCAAACGCCGTGTGCGGGTCGATGACGCAGAGGCCATTCTTCGGGTAAAACCACGTGTTGTCGCCTCGGGTAACGGTGGCGTCTTCAAAGAAGCTGGGCGCCTTGAACACCGGGACGCACACCCAGGTGTGCTTCTTTCTGCACCTGACGTCCACCCCAAACCGCACCTCGTAAAACGGCATGGCCGAAATCAGGCTCAGAAAGCCCGAGGCGAGCACGGCCTCGGTCGGCGTGTGCGCACCGCTCAGCGCAGACTGGAGCACCGCAACCCGCGTGCTCTGTCGCGGCGGGGCGCGGTTCGCCGACTCGATCTGCACCGAAACAGTCCGAAGAATCGCCGGCTGCGACGACTGGTTCGACGGCCGCGTCATCTTGTCCAGCATGCCCTCAACCACGACCCGGTCCGGCCGCTTGACAAAGTTCGTCTCGATCGACGAGCTAATCTGCTCGGCAAGATGCGGCAGCGACTCGTATGGCGTCGACACGTACATGTTGTCGCCCTGGCGGTCTGGCTTGCCCACCTTCTCCCACGGCCACGCGTCGGTCGCGTCGGTCCCCTTGAGCCCATCCTTGAACAGAAGGTGTGTCCCGTTGAAGAGACAGTTCTCAATCGCCCACCGGATTTCGCTCGTGTTGATCGGGAACAGCGCCGAATACGCCGTGAGCACCGCCTGCGAGCTCGCCACAAGGTTCATCGACGCCTTCAGCGCCATGGCCGCCAGCTGCTTCTGCGTGAAGGTCACGGCATTGTCATCCGGGTTGCCGCGGTTCGTGCCAAAGGTGGTGAGCGCCACCTCCTCAATCGTGCACGCCTTGACGGCCGTCTGGAGATCTTTCTCCCGCCGCCGCGAGGGAATCTCGCACCCGAGCTCAAAGCTCGAAGACTTTTTCAGAATGCCCAGAAAGAGCGAGACGGGCGAGAGGTCCACCTGAATAATCGAGCCGCGCGGGAAAAAGTGCTGGAGCAGACAGCACAGCAGCTGGCTCGCCGAGTGGAGGTACGCGGTCCGGAGGTAAATGTGCGCCGTCCACGGACCGTCCAGGCTGCCGCTGTAGTCGCCAGACTCGCCCGGATTCTCGATCGCAATCACCGTGTGCCGGTCGCCCACCTCGGGGAGCACCGCCGGCCCGTTCGCCATGGTGGCGCCGCCGCCCCGCACCGGCTTCATGATCGTCTGCGTCTTCCGCGACACGACGCCAGTCTCCGGGTCAATTACCTCGGCCGCCACGCTGTGCTGAAGCACGGCGCTCTCGAGCTCGGTCTTTTTCCGCTCAATCTCCTCCGCATCGATCCTGTTCGCCGCTCCCCTGACGGTCGAAAACCACTTGCTCTCGTCGTAGATCTTGAACATGTTGTCGACGTTTCCCATGTAAACCAACGCCTTGCCGCTCTCGCTCGCAATCAGCCGGGTGAAAAAGGTGGCAATCATCTTCGCGGCGCACCTTTCACCGTGGCTTTTCCCAATGCCGGCACCTCCCTGGAACACGAGGTCGAGCGAGCTCGTCTCGGCGCACATGATGTTGAAAAACGCAATCCACATGGCCTTGACCACGTACAGCTGCGTCGGCATGATGCCCATCAGCTCGCTCAGCGTGTCCCAGTTCACCTTCTCGGCCCACGCCAGCGGCATCAGGCCGTCCTTCATCATGTTGCCTCGGGTCCGCCCAAACAGGTACCGCTTGGTCCTTTTGAGGGGACCCGGTTCCATTCCGGCGATCGTGGCCCCCGTCTCCGCCAAGAACATCACAATTCTGGAAAACTGCGGCGGGAGGCCGGATTCGCCCGTCTGGCCCGCAATCGTGACCGCAGTGTGCGAGATTTTTCGCAGCTCGTTAAACGCGTGCTCTGGACTCTGCTTCTGCGCCGACTGGACCGCGGCGAGGTTGTCGCCACCCAACGTCCACAGCCGAGGGTACTCTTTCGCCACCGTGCTGTCGCCAAGAACGCCCGAAACGCCACCGACCGCGACGCGAACGGGCGTGTTCCGCGTCGGATCGCCGTAAAGCTGCGCATCGGCCGGCCAGTCTTCCTGCCCGGAAAAATTTTGGCCCGCAATGCCGGAACGCGGCCACAGTCTGCGGAGAACCGATCCGTCCTCAATTCCGAGCGATTCGGGAGTCACCTCGGTCCCGACCGCGGCGTGAAACTTGTTAAAAACAAGCTCGAGCTGCGGAAGCGACGGCTCGGCGTACCACGGCACGTCCCACAGGTACGTGGTAGCGTCAATGTCCCCGGTGATCGGGTGCATGAAGCGCCGCGCAAACTCGTTTGGCCGGAAGGGGCGGCACAGCGCTGCGGCCGAAATGCGCGTGCTCGGGCGAAGTTCGTACTTAAAACTGCCCGCCATCAAGCTCACAAAGTCGGTGACCTCGTACGGGTAGGCTTCAGAACCGCAGCTCTTCCGGAGCGCCCTGACCACCCGCCCGAGCTCGTTCAGCTTCAACGGGTGCGCCAGATCCTTTGTGTGCGCACACTGCGCCAGGATCGACGCGAGGTCGTCGGGATCGCCATCCTCGGCCGGAATCTTGAGACTGTGCTCCGCATTGACAACTGCGACGTTGCCAGACATCCCAAAGACCTGCGCCCGCTGCGTCTGAACGCTCGTGACCCACTGCGGAAAGGTGCGAACCAGGCGGTGATCGCACTTTTCTGTGATCGGCTCGGGCTTGGCCCGCTTCTTCTTCGGCTCCTCGGCGCCCTCAATTCCAATCATTTTCTGCTGAAAACGCTGCATGAAATCGACCACTTGGTCATATGACATCACAATGATGAAATCGACCATGTGGGGGCCGGGGAGGGGCATGTACGGATCAGCCGCCCGAGTCGCACGCGTGTGCTTATCAACCCGCGTAAACGCAAGTGCCCCCCCCTCGCTCGAGTCGGAAGCAAACACTTCGGCCGCAACTTGCAGCATAAACTGCGAGGCCCGGATCCGCCGCATGTGGTAATCGCTGTCCCGTGCCGACCCGTTCCGGGTCTGGATCGCGCTGCCGCCGTGCCCAGTCTCGATGTACATGGCATACACGCCCGTTCCAATCACAGATCCATCGCAAACCGACGGAAGTGGGCCAAAACTGGGCTCCCTCAAAAACCCGGACATGTCGCCGCCACCCGGGTTGTGAGAGGCCCCACCGACCGCGCGCCTGAAGGTGCACTGCGCTCTCTGCTTATACAACAAAAAATTTTGCATTTTTTTTATTGTACTGTGTGTGTGGGTTAAAGGGGCCACCGGCAACCCCGCACAACCCCAAATGGGGTCGCGGCGCGTGGAGTCGAGGAAGGTTTACGTGGCCATACCGGGCCAGGTCCCAAGAACTACCGTTGCAATTCGAGACGACAACGTCAGAGGCACAGTCACCGTTGAATGCGGGGGGGCGGCTACAGAGATTTCAATTTCGCGCGGTGCGGCCGCACTGGTGATTGGAAACAGGGGAAAGACACCTGTCAGTGTACTTGGAACCCCCCCGGCAGTTCTTGCTGAATGCCGGAAAAGGTGCGAAAATGTACTGGGACACGAGTACTTTACAGAGGACGATGAGGTGTTTTTCCCTCCAAAAGATGCCATTTTCAAACCGGCAATTCGGGTGCTTGAATCAGTCATTGACAAAATTACGTCGCGAGCATCGGTGACGGTCGAGCGACCAAAGCCGGTGGAACAAAGGCCGGCGGAACCAGAGCCGGCGGAACCAGAGCCGGCTCTGGTCAAGCGACAAGAGCCGGCGGCGCCGGTCAATCGCCCGCGGCGTCCATCGACATCGTCCTCGTTTGCCGAGACACACGCGGCGGAAATGGCGATTCGAGCACTCGAAAAAAAGGTTGAAAAGCTGCGCCAAGACCAGGCGCGTGCCGGAAAAAACCCAAACAAGGTCCTTCGAAATCGGTTTGTGCGAAGCATCGGCGTTCAACTTGCAAACGCCTCTGCAGAGCTCGAGGCGGCACGCCGCGCCGCCTAGAACGAGGCCATCTCAATCCGGGCGGGCGTGTCGACCCACTCGGGCGGAGACCGCATCGTGAGCTTCTTCAGCGGCGTAAAAAAGTCTGGGACCCAGAACGCGTTCAGCCTGCCCTCGCCCCCGCCCGTCCGCCACAGCACCCGGCCGTGCACCAGTATTTTCCGCACAAGTGTCGCGACCGCCTCGGCGGTCCGCGCCGACCTGACATCTTCAAACGCGGCCAGGCCGACATGGTGGCGGTTTCTGCAGATGAAAACGGCGGCGAGATCAATCTGGTCGGCGTACCGCGCCCGCGCCGCCGGCCCAATCAGGTGGAGCCACATGTGCCCGAGCCACGTCACGACCGTGGTCGAGGCCGGGACTGCCGCAATTCTGGCGTCGAGCGTCTCGAGATCGAGTGGCGACGCCCCGCCAAACTCTTCCAGCGGCGACACGACCACGCCGTCGCCGTCGACCGTGATGCAGCTGCCCCCCGAAATTTTGCTCAGGCCCGTCTGCCGCACCATCAGAATAAAATAGGTCATGGTGTGGCTGGGTAAGATTTAAAGTTTTTGAATCTTTGATTTTCTACCAACCCACCCGCCGTCCACCCGGGCCGGGTTAAAAGTTGTCAAACTGGCTCCGGAGAAGATTCCGCACGTTCGAGTCAATCGCAGGGGCAGCCGGGGCCGCGGCGGCGGCACCGGCGGGTGCACCGGCACCGGCGGGCTTGGAACCGGCCGACTCGACGGCACGCCGCTTCTGCGGGCGCGCGCCGCCGGAAGTGCCGTTGGCGAGCGCCCGGCTGCACGCCGTCACGACCCGCTCCAGCGCCATCTGCGTGTGCCCGAGCGTGCCCTTGTCCAGGTACCCGCCAACGTCGGCAATCCGCTCCGACTCGACCGAGTTGCCGCTCTGGTCGAGCAGCGTCCGGAGGTACGCAATCTGGTCCTTGACGAGCGCACCGTCGGCCTCGCGCTCGCCGAGCATCTTGGTGGCGTTCTCGGCGGCAGTCTTGCTCTCCTCGGCCTGCTTCCGGAGCTCCTCGTTCGAGCTCTGGTACTCGCCAAGCCGCTTCAGGAGCACCTCCTGTAGGTCGGCGGGGAGCGTCTTCAGAACCGTTTCCATGGGAGTGGGCTCTGCGGCGGTCTCGGCGCCGGCCGCAGCAGCCGGAATTTCTGTGGGGGTTTCAGTAACAGTCTCCATGGGGGTAGCAATGTCGGCGGCAGCAACTTCAGCACTCATGATTGGCGTTGTGTTTAGGATCCGTAGGTCGACGGGCTTATACTCCTTCACAATGTTGGCACCCGTCCGAGCCGGATCCACCGTGAGACTCAGCTCAAGCGGCTCTTTCTTTCCGCCGTTGTCCACGTGCGTCAGCGACAGGTGATTGAAGAGCCCCGCCCGCACCAGCTCCTGCAGCCCGGAAAAGTTGTCGCCCAGTGAAAAGACCACGTCCGTGCCGGGGCCCGTGTCGAGTACGCGCCCCACCGGTTTTGATTTCAGCGCCGGGCCTGCCCCAAGGGCCCTTGAAAAAGTTGCGGCCGTCAGCGTCTCGCCGGCGGCGTCGACCTGGCGGATCGCGTCGTAAAGACCGTTGTGGTTGACCGTGATGGGAATGCCGCGGAGCTGCTGCTGGATGTCCGGCACATCCGCTGTGGAGAGTCCATAGCCGGGCTCGGACGTACCAGACCACGTGCCAGAGAACAGGCCGCCTACCATGAACTTTTGGACACGGGACAGATTTGCGCGACAAAAGGTGGAGTCTTTTCCACACGCGCTCCGGCACTTTATACTGTTTACCTCCCCCACCGTCCACCAGGTTGACGTTCACTCGGTCTTTACGCTATTTGTGGCCATGTGGACTCCCGTCACCCCCGGCAACTACTTTGAACACCGCGCCGACCTCTAGCCATAAGGATCACATGAACCGCTGAAAGTTAAGCGAGCGGGCCGCAGAATCGGGGTTTCTGCCGCCCGCATCGGCTCCACCATCGGCTCCACCATCGGCTCCACCTTCGGCTCCACCATCGGCTCCACCCTTGGCTCCACCCTCCGAGTCTGGGTTGACGTTCGGTTGGGTGTTTTCCTGTGTATAAACCTCGGCATCCAGCTCGGCATCCAGCTCGGCATCCAACTCGGCATCCAGCTCGGCCTCGGTCTTTGCACCAGGGAGCGCGCTGGGCAGATCTTGACAGCTTGGAGCGCGGTCTGGTGCCGCTGCCGCCGCTGCCAGTGCCGAGCTGGAAAACTTGCCAGGTGCCATGGGTTCACCTGCATTTGAATCAGGCAGTATCTCGGTTCCCGGAGAATCCATTACGGCAGTACGGTCCCGGCCAGTTTAGTCCAGCCCAATGCGAGCCCATATATTGACGTGCCAAAAACAAACAAGAGGTGGCACTGTCTTGCCATGCCGACATGCGCGATGGACCTCCTCTACCCCGCCTGCATGGCGCACACCTCGCTGCTCACCACCATCCTCTGGGTCAGCGCCACCACCTCAAAATGCTACGAGGCAGAGTACGTGCCAGGGTGCACCATGCCAGACCCACAGGTCCATTCCGATCTCTTTCCCGTGTTCCTCGGCGTCACCAACCGGACGGGGTCGGGGCTCAAGCGCGAGGCCGTGGTCAACGGCAATGTAGAGGAGGTGCCCCCGAACGCCACAACCGTGTACGCCAACGCGTCGGGCGGCACCTACCACCTCGCCACGCCGGGCGCCACGCTCACGGGGGCATCTTCCGCAGTCGTGGCCGACACGGTGGTCGTGTCGGCCCCGGGCGTCACCATCCGCGACATTGAGATTCGGAATCTTTCGTTTGTGACGGGCGTAGACTTTGGGGCGCTCACGGTACAGAACACAGCCATTGACCAGTCGACTTCAATCTCTCCTTCGGCAAAACAGCACGCTGTGAACCTGGATGGCGCCAGATTCGACAACATTACTGGCGCGGCCATTGCCATGTTTCGCCACACGGGCGTGGTCACGTGCGCGGGCGCATTCACGCGGTGCTTTGTGCTCCCCAAAAATGATCCCGGGGCCGACCCGGGGATTGTGGTTGCCACGGGCGGCGCCCACGTTGTGAATGTGAGCTCGGTCACCGGTATTTTTGGAGACGCGTATCTTGTAAGCTTTTTCGCATTCAACAAGGAGGAGGAGACCATCGAGGCCACCGAGCTCGCGCAGGCGCTTGCCTGGCCGACCGTGGCCGCCATCGCCTCGGTTCTGCTCGCACACGGCACGCCAAAAAAGGCCAGAAAGGTCGAGGGATAAAGTTTACCTCATATTCTACGCCCGTTTTTTGACAGAAACCGGCCGCTGCCACCGCCGAAGCGCCAGCGCCGTCACGAGCGCAACCACGGCGTACGTCCACGTCGCGCAGAAGACGGCAAACCCCTCGGCCGGAAACCACAGGGCGAGGCCGACAACGACGGCAACCACGGCCAGGATCCCGCCGTGAACCACGCGCGCCACAAAATCCTCGTTGTCGGCCCGGAGCTCCTTGATCTCTTCCCGGAGTGTCGTATTCGCCATGATCCGCATCTGCAGGCTCCGCTCGTAGTAGTCTTCAAGGTCCTCGACTGCCGAGCTCACGGCCGAATTGCCATGCGTGAGCTGGCTGAGCTTGGCACTCAGCACCTTACAGTGCCCCTCGAGCTCTTCGTAGTTGCTCCGGTTGGCATCGTTCTCGTCCATGCCCCCGCCGTCCCCATTTTACCCCGCCGTCGATATAGCCACAAATAAAAAGCGTCAGGACATTTGCAGTGCCCATACGAGGGACATTGTCGGTGCAGCCCCCCCCTCATAAGTAAAACGCTGCCATGGTCCCCGGGAACACAGCCGCCGCAGCATATCGGTGTATGCACCTCTTTCCTAAAGAGTGGATTGCGAGTTCGAGTCTCGTCGGCGGTCCCATCTACCAGAATCGGTAGTGTAATGGTTATCACCCTGGTCTTTGATTCAAAAGCAAACCAGAAATCTGGGTTCGAATCCCGGCCGGTTCTTGTACGCAGTCCCTGTGGTGTAGTGGTTTAAGCATAGTCGCCTTTCATCCCCATGTTAGAAAGCGACCGACCCCAGTTCGATCCTGGGCAGGGATGTTTTTTTTGATAAGACAAACGTATAAAGACAACCAAATGCTTCTTTGGAAAACCGCATGTCGTGCACCTACGAAGAGTATGATCCAGAGGCTGTTGGCGCCACGGCCGTTGGCCTTCACGTGGCACTCGGCATTGGTGTTCTCGGCCTCCTCATCATGGTGCCGCTCATTCTCTACCACAAAGCCCCTCTGGAAGACAGACAACGCACCGTGCTTCTCTGGGGGATCGTGGCCACATCGGTTCTCTGGGTCGCCACGTTCATGACGTGGACGTTTGCAAATCCCGGGTTTGTGGGGCCGCCCATCGTGCTTCGCTCAATCTCACGCGGACCGTACTTTGGCTCGACGCTGATTCCGTGGTCGTCAAACGCCGTGGTCCGCCCCGGAAAAATTGTGCGCGCGTGCAATCAGGCGGAAGCAATCGCCGCCGTCGACGCCGAGCCAGAATCGGTCCGCGTTGTCGGCTCGGCCCACTCGTTCTCGGCCCTTTTTGAAACACGCGGCACGTCCCTGCACCTCAACTGGTGCGGCACGCCCGAGCTGCTACCCGTAGAGGATCCCGTGGTTAACCACAACAACTGGGCTGACGAACGAGACGAGCTGGGCGTCACCAGAGTAATCCGGATAGACGCAGGATGTACCGTACAAACGCTGGTCGATTTTGCATCGTCTTTGGGACTTGAAGTCCACGGATCGGGCTCAATTATGCTGCAAACGGTGGGCGGGGGTCTGGGAACCGACCTACACGGTGCCGACACGTGGGGATTTTCTAGGTTTGTCCACGGTCTGCTCGTGTACGACGGCACCCTCCAGGACATTGGCGGAAGAAACAAATGGGAAGAAGTGCTGCCCTGGTGGAGCGCCCTCGGACAGCGTGGTATTATCCTGCGTGCCGACATCCGCGTCACGGATGCAACAACGGTTGTCCGGACCATTACGGGGAGGATGCAAACGTCCGATGTCATTTCGGCAATTGCACGGGCCGTCGATGCCACAGACACCGGCATGGTCGGCGTCATGGCCCATACCACCCTGGCAAGTACGGACAATCCAAAGTGGTCGCTGGCGACGTTCGAGGATCCAGAACCTGCCACCGCTCTTGCACAGCCCGTCGAACCCGAGAGCAGCGCATGGCTCTATGCATTTGACAACGTGATATTGGCCCTCACAACCGTAGCACCCTGGATTGCACTGGCCCAGCCTGGCGGCAATTCGGCTTTCCTTGACAAATCGACTGGTCGAATGGCCTGGTCCCGTGCACAAATCCACGTGCCTGGATCGGTGGCCGCCACGGGAGAAGTCTGTGTCCCAATAGCAAATTGCGAAAAGGCCATTTACGGGATAGTCGGATCTGCAAGAGCCAACAACGTAGGGCCTGTTGATCTTTTGATTCGTCCCAGAAGGGCGCTTCCAATCTACATTTACGAAATGAACGGTAATGCATGGCCAAACGACTGGGCAGCGGAAATGGGTCCAGCCGGAGCATGTTGTATTGACTATGGCCTGCTGCCGCCGCTTTCGGCCCGCACCACCGTCAAGTTTCACGAGGACGTGGCGGCCGTCCTCACGCCGCTCGGCGCCGTCCCGCACAGCGGAAAAGTATGGGCGGGGTCAGAGCCCAAAGCGCTCACGAACGCCCCGCCCAAATTCAAGTGGGTGGCCAAGCCAGAGTACATTGGCACAGTCGACCCAGACTCGGTTGCGGTGCTTGACACTCGCCGCCTTGCATGGGTTGGTCTCCTCATCACCACCTGGATTGTGGCTGCGGCGGTGGCGTTTTCGCCGCTCCTCGAGCCCGTCCGAGTCCAAGCCCAGATGGGCTTGGACGGGTACTCAAAGGTGCCAGCAGGCGGTGCGTTTCTCTGAGTAGCCACACCCAGACCCGGTCGGAAAACTCATGGTGGGCGTCGTGGTGGTCGTGGCCATTGTTTACGCACTCGGGTACGTCACATGGCGTGCGTTCAACCCAAGAAACGACGTGGTCGAAACCGTATAAGCCGGTAGAGACCTATCCCAAAGGGTCAGATGGCAGATTCCGGGACGGTAACACAATGGGAGCGGCCGTTCCTGTCTGCGTACCTTGTGATTTTTGCACTGCTGGTGGCGGCAGCGTGCGAAACAGACAACGTGGCGGGGCCCGTCCTTGTCTTGAGTTCGGTCGGGATCCACGTGGCCTGGGTCGTGTACCGCGCAAAAGGAGTCCCGGGGTCCCCGTCACGGTATTTTTCACAAAAATGCCTCGCAAACAACAAGAGACACGCCACAGCCGACGTGCTTTTCGTCACGTCGGCCGTGCTTGCCGCACTGGCCATATCGCCAGGGTCAACAACGCTCTCGACACTCGCGGTCGCATCCGCGGGACTGGCGCTGGCATTCTCCGTGTTTGAAGACAACGAGAAATGCACGGCGTCCGGCGAAGGAGTATACCTTGATGGCCTTCTTTAAAGTTAAATGGTTAAATTGAAGAAAGCGTTACAGAAAATTGGGACGCACCCGCTGAAGAATCCGGCCGCAGCTCAATGTGCGTGGCTCCATCGGGAAACTGGTCCCGCGTCAGAAACCACACGGGACCAGACGCCAGCGGCTGCGGGTCGCCGTTGCCAGCCACCGCAGAGACCACCACGCCGGGTCCAGAGCCCGTCGCATCCGCCCGCTCAATCGCCCACACGGGCACCCGGACCGTCTCGCCGCCCCGAACAGCCGCCTCCATTTTTGACACCATGGCCCGCACCTTGTTCCGGCAGTACTCAATAAAGTGTGTTTTCTCGGTCCACACCGCGCCGCCCTCGGCCTCGTCGAGCCTCGAGTCCATAAAATCTTTGACATTGCCAACGCCAAACTCGGACCACGCAGGAGCAGGTCCGCCAAGCACACTGTCGGCAAAAAACTCGGGAAGCAGGATCCGCGGCGCCGCGGCCACCCGGAGTGCGGCAACCGCCTCAACGGCCCGCGCTGCGTCCATCGGCGCCGTCTCGACCAGCCGGTCGTGCCCGGTGCACCTGAGCAGGACCACGTTGTCCGACTCGCGGTGGTCAACACCGTACACGGCGGTGAGCGGCACGGGCGGCGACAGGAAATCCACAACCTTGGCGGCCCGCCGTTCGGCGCGGTCCAAGATCCACCCGAGGGCCGCAATGGCGTCCGGAAGACCGGAAATGACCTTTCCAAAGCTGTAGTTTTGACGCGTTTGGACGGTTTTTATTATCGTGTCAATCACTTTTGACATGCGGGCGCTTGGAGATTTGTCGCTAGGCGCACCATTTCCAACAGCTCCGGCAACCGTCGCAATAAAGTACGAGAGAAAGAAGTCGTCGACCAGGGCGTCAAAGGCGGCCACACCCATGCGACAGAGTATAAGAGGGTGTGACAGAGTTGCAAAAGCCACGGCCGCACCATGCCGTTGTACCACGGAAAGAAAGTCCGCCTCGGCCACCCGGGCCGTGCAAGTGGCCCAGACGCCAAAAATCACAAAAGGTGGACCCCCTCTAAAAATCACAAGAATGGGTACTCTCAGATCACGGTGCCCAGATCTCAGACCGCGTGATCTGAGAGTACCCATTCTTGATACTCTAATTAATCTTCCCCACTTGACATTTATTGAAGTCGTTTTGTTATAGTTACCAAAATGGGTACTCTCAGATCACGCGGTCTGAAATCCGGGCACCGTGATCTGAGAGTACCCATTCTCGTAATTTTCTGACCCCCACTTTTTTTATTTTATTTCTGCCCGCAGCGTCGTCTACGTGATGAACCCGCAGACGCACAAGGTGAAAAAAGTCCTGTTTGGAGACCCGCACATGCGAATTAAGAAGAACATTCCGGGCCGAAGGAAGAATTTTCGCGCCAGGCACAACTGTTCGTCGCCCGGACCACGCACGTCGGCCCGGTATTGGAGCTGCCGCGCGTGGTAGATGGAGGGATAAATTTTACAGTATGACATACCCGGTTTTCTCTTGAAAAGTCTTGAAGTCTTTCAAAGCAAACTCCGCCAATTGGTTTGCTCCAAAAAGAAGTGGCTTTCTTTCTTTAACTTTTTGAACGTTCTTATTATAGTACTCGTACCGTCTCATTGCAGAATAGTCTACCTCATAATACAGTTGTTTCACAAGAGACATCACATCTGCATACAATTGTTGCACGCTTTTGACAAACCCAACAAAGGTATTTTCAGAAAAATCATCTTCCGTCAATTTTCCGCTGAGTTGTCTTGCAGCTCGTGCATGTCTTTTGACGCGTTCGCCGTAAACTTTGCCACCAGCGCTCACATGCACTTGTTGCACCAATCCCAACGTCGTTGCCAATAGGTTCTTAAACCGTACAATAGTGGCACTCATAAGATCTAGCCGATGGACGTACAGCCCTCGCATTCGCAAAATAGGATGTTGGTCTTTGCTAACCTGAACTTTGCGAACCATTGGCCACATGCTATTAAACATCGAAGATTTTCCCTCAAAGTGAAAAAAATCCTGCGTTTCAAATTCAAGAGCCAATTCAAAATCAATCAATGCCACTGCATACTCAAAATTGACAACACCACTATCTGCAAGCATCTTAAAGCGATTATACGCGCTGACTGTTTTTGAGAACCATTGCTTCATTGCTTCACTGATTGTACTTGAAACCCACTGATTCATTGGTCCCCTAAAATCGCCAAAATCGTCATAATTATCGTCCATGTATTTTTTCACGTCATTGTATGTTTCCAAGTGACTTTTACCAAGCGCAACAAGAAGAGCTTGTTCTTGTGTGGTGGGCGGACCGGTTGCGAATGGCAAAGACGAGCTTAACGCCGAGGGGGCCACTTGAGCGTGATCATAATACCCAGGCATGTGGACCTTGTTCCATAACCCTTATGTTTCTTTATACCAAGTACGATTCACGCAAGTGCAAGTGACTACACCAGAATATAATTTTGCGCGACCGTCTCCATGTGCTCCCGAATTGTCATGGCAGACTCGGCCGTGGCGGCCTTGAGCTGGTCGAGCGAGATTGACGTTCGGCCCGTGTCCTCCAGGTACTTTGAAAAATCGGCCAGGAAGACGCGCATCGGCGCCGTCTGCTCAGAGTAGTAGAACCGGGTTCCGCCCGCAAAGAACAGCACCGACCGCGGATGGTCCCGGATCCATCCCACCGTGTTGCCGACTGCGTATTCGTCCAGCAGCAAATCAAGCTCCGTCACCCAGTTTCCCGTAAAGCCCGACACGGTCCGCGCCTCGGGCCGGTACACGCCATAGTCCCACGTTGCGTTGATGCATGTCCCGTTGTTGTACGCGACCGCAATCGCACACGGCTGGTCCAGAATCTGGCTGTACAGCTGCTCGTCGGCCAGAAACACCGCGCTCTGGCCCGTACCACGTGTGTCTTCATCCGCCGCGCCGGCAAGCTGAACAAGCTCGAGCGGGCACAGAAGCGTTGCGTTGAGGCGCAGAAACGAGGCAAAGACTGGCGTGTCGAGCAGGGCCTGGGCGCCCGCCGCGGGCACCACGTTGGGCGGTGGATCGACGTCCACGGTAAACGTCATCATGTAGTTGAAAATGGCGCCATACCCGTGCACCGAGAGGAGCGTCGGCGTCTTAAACATGGCGCGGTGGCGCTCTGGCACCGCCGTTGCCCAGTTCCACCACGCATGGTACACGACCAGGCCCCGCTCGGTCAGCTCGAACGTGTTCATGGCCGGTCCCGGTGTGGCACCCAGTTCCGCCCGGAAACATATGTATGAATAAACCCGTGTGATTCTACACACGCCCGGTTAGTTTGGATCCTCACGGTCTACGGCTGCATGCGCTGTATGGTCAAAACGCCAGTCGGTTACAAATCCAAACGGGATGACATGCCCCTGTTTGGACACACTGGAAACGCGGGTTCGAAGCCCGTACCGGGAACCCATCCATCTTTTTGCACACCCTCTCTGCAAAAAGAGAAGTTGGCCCCCGAAGGGATTCGAACCCTCGGCCACCGGTTCAGAAGACCGGCGCTCTACCACTGAGCTACAGAGGCCATGAAAAGTGAATCCTGCGGGGCTCGAACCCGCGACCCTCCGATTAAAAGTCGGATGCTCTAAGACCAACTGAGCTAAGGACCCGTGATTGAATACTGCCCTCGCGATCAGCCTATATCCCTGCCGGTCTACGCCAATGCATCGCGTATGGGCACCGCCAATGTCCGGACAAAAAAAATTACCGCAGCCCGTACCCCACACCAACACGCCCAGATGTGAGCGGCACGGCGTCCCGGGCCGCCAGAAACACGGGCCGCGCAACCCAAAATTGCGGTGGAATCACCGCGGCCGGCGGCGTGTACCGCGCCCGTTTCCGAGCGCTGTTGACGCAGAGGTCGTCGCAGCCGCCAACGACCCGGGCAACGGTTGGCACCTCGGACGCCACCAGCTGGCTGAACGCAGTGCGTTTTTGCGTTTCAGTTGCCGGCACCAGCATGTCCATTGTCCGCGTCAGCCGCGTCTCCATAAAACTTGAGATAAACGCGTCAACCCGGTCGGGGCGCAGCTCGCCGCTCACAAACGCCGACTCGGCGGCCTCGCACGCCGCAGCAACACGCGCCCGGTCCGCACATTCCGTGGCGGGGGCAATTCGAAAAAAGTGTATTTGCTCCGACGACCGCTCGGCAGAAGACACGTAGGCGGCGTTGGGTGCAGTGCCCGCAGTGCCCGCAGTGCCCGCAGTGCCCGCAGTGGTGGCCATGGCCGACGCGACCGCCTACGTTCACACCGACACGACGGGCGGTGTGCCGTTCAGTCGCGTTATTATCCAGAACCGTCCGCCGCATATAGGAAAGGAGGAGGAGCTCGCCATGCTTCGGGACGCGTTTGAAAAAACCAAAACCGGAAAAATGCTCGTGGAGCTCGACTCGCCGCTGTCGCTCGCGCCCGCGTGTCTCGCCGACATTCTTTATTTTTTTAAGATACGAGACCTCTGGCAGGCGTGCGACGCGCCCGCAGTCACGTTTATTGCGCCGCCGCCCATCCTAAAAGCCATCCTCATCACCCTCGAGCTCGACTTTACAATGTACTGACGTGCCAGTCAGGATTCCCCCCTTACCGGAAAATTGTTCCACGGAAGGAGGCCGTCGACCACCGCGCCCGATACCATCAGAATTTGGACCCCGCCCGGGGCCGCCACCCCGTTCAAGAGGGTGTACACGAGCAGCGCCGCCGCAACCGTCCGCAGAAACACGAGGCCCACCCACATGGCAAGCGGCATCCGACGCAGCGCCCCGGAAAACACCACCAGCAGACTCGAGCACAGCGCAAGCAGAAGCAGGTACCCGACGGCGGCGGCGTCTGTATCCGCCTCAGACTCTTCCAGCGCCAGCGAACTCTGTGCGGCGGCCTGCCAGATCACGCCGGCAACAATAAAGAGGTCGCCAATATAGTTACTGGTCTCAAAAACGGCAACGCAACCGCACGTCATTGTTTTTGAGCAGCATGACACGGCAGATACTGCGGCCATCTCCGCCAGGTAGAGCGACGAAATCACCACGGTCGACGTGTACATGGCCGTCGGTGACGACCCCGGGATTTTTATAAAGAACCAGTGCCGCAAATAACAGTGAAACGAGGATGGCGGCCGTGGCTACCGCCGGCGCCGTGCTCATGACCGCCGCCACCGGAGCGCCCGACGCCATGTACGCGTCTGTCCAGGCGGTGCTCGCGCACCACGGCTTTGACCTGCCCGTGCCGGCCGGCACGGGCTGGGACGCGCGCCGCCCGCTCCGCGTTGCCGTCAACGCCGTGTACGCCTACACGGCCACGCCAGTTTCGCCGCCTGAGCTCGCCGCCGACGATGGCACGGACATGATCACGTGCACGGCAACCGCGTGCAGGGCAAACGAGGCCAAGTTTGTCGCGGCGGGGGAGACGGACGCCACCATATTCAAGAATGCAATGGCCGCGCTTTTAACATTCTACAAAGGCAGTGTGACCGATGTAACCCCGGAAAACACCATCAATGCCGGGGATTTTTCGGGACTTTCCGACACGTCCCACGCGTGCGACACCGAGGCCGACTGCGCCGGGCTTGGCGCAGACTATGCGTGCTGCACCAAGGGCACGGGCGCGCCGGGACTGTGCTGTCTTCCGACCGACCTGAACCAGTACGACGAGCGCGTGAGCCCAGGCATCTTCTGGGCATTTATTGTTTGCGCCGGCCTGGTCGTGGTGGGGTTTGTGGTTCGGCTCATCCGCGCATACAGGAAAAGAGTATGACACAGTTTTACAGAGCATAGTATCCCCGCTACTCGGACTTGCCCAGAATATCCGGCGCGTTCTGTACCTCAAACGCCACAAAAGCAAACGCCGTTGAGATCAGCACAATGTAGCCCGTAAACGCCGCCAGGTCGGCCGTCTTGGTCGGCGCCGTCCGCTGGCACGCCGGAATCAGCGCGTCGGGATCAATGCCGTCGGCGGCATCCGGTTGAATCAGAACCCCATTTGACGTCTGGCACGCCGCAGCCAACCGCGTCGCCAGCGCGTGCACAAACTCAGACTCGGACGCGGGATCGGTCGTGTAGAACCGCACAAGGTTCACTGCCCAGTGGCCGCACCTTGAAGAGTCCAGGGGCGTGGTCGGGCTCGGACAGGTGCACACGGGCGGGTCCGTGTCGACCTGAACGCACCCCGCCTCGGTCGCCGCCGCCCGCAGCGCATTGTCCGCCGCCTGCTGGCTCCCAAAAAAACAGTTTCGCGTTTCGATCCCGATCGCGGTGAGCGCCGCCGGGATTTCGGCGGTGGGACACCCCCCCGTCGCCGCCGCAGCCACCGCCACAAGCGCCGTTGCCCACGCCATTGAGCCACGTGCACCACGGTACTTTCCCGCGCTCCCCTAAATACTCGCCACATATTAAAATTTTTTAATGTCCGCTTCCGCTGCCGTCTGCTAGCAGCCAGTCGACGCTGGCCGCTTCCTCGCGCGAGATGCTGTTGCTGCGCCGGTGGCCGCGTGCGGCCCCCGGAGTCGCAGACGGCACAGACGGGAGGTTGACGGCCGCCGGGGCCGGTCCTGGAGCTGGAGCTGGAGCTGTAGCTGGAGCTGGAGCTGGAGCCGCGGCCGCGGGTGCGGCCGGAGCGAGCCCAAACAGCTCGGCGTACTGCGACCCGTCGTCGTCTCCCCCAGTCGACAGGAAACTCACCGAATTGTCCATGGTCGTCTCAAACGTGTCCTCGGCGCTGTCGTTTAGCAGCGACCCCACCGCGTGCGTCCCGTCCAGCCGGCTCTCGTACGCGCGGACCACGCCCTCGACCTGCTTTTCTGAAAGGTTTGGTCCCATCTTTGAACTGCTCTGCATCAACTTGACATAGTCGGAGGTGAAATTCGCCATCTGGAGTTCTGATTGCTGCTGCTGGACGCCGGCAAGCATAGCGGCCACACGCGATCGTTCGGCCTGCTTGATCTTGATTTGTTGGGCGGCCAGCGCGCGCCCGACGCGGTCCGACGGGTTGGCAAGCGCGGCGCGGCCCTGCTCCTGCGCCTCGGCAATTTCCTCGCCAATGGTGGCGAGCCGCGCCCGCAGCCGGCCCTCAAAATCGTCATACTCGGCAGCCATGGCACACCCCGCCGCAGGCAGCTTTGGTAAAACGCGGCGTGGACCGGTTATATGAACGTCTCAATTTTGTCCTGGAGATCCTCGGACATGCGCCGAGCCACGGGAACGGGGTGGCCAAACGCCCGGGAAACCCCCGTCTCGCTGCAGAGCGTCCCCACGTTGGCGCACCCCGTCGATTCCGTGTACTGGCCCGCAACCTCGCGCCACACGGTGCTCAGCCACTTCATGCTGTCGACGGAAAAGTTGATCGCTTTGATCTGCTGAGACCGGACGCCAGAGCACCACGCCGCGTACGGAAAATACTGGTGGTCGGGCGGCGTCGAGATGGCGCCGGCCAAAAACCGCTCGAGGTCGCCAGAGGCGGTCGACCCCGCGGCCACAAACACCGACTCTTTCAGATCCACCTGCTCCCGCACCACCAACCCAATCTGCTCCCGCAGCGGCGGCGACAGGTCGTAGTGCTGAAACAGCGAAAAGAACGTGGTGCCGCCCCACGTCACAATTTTGCGGCCGGCCGCCCGCGCAGTGCCAAGCTGGGACACGTAGTCTTCGACCGACTCGAGGTCCATCGACAGGTTCCACGATCCGGCTGGCCCGCCCCGCGCCGCAAAGAGCTTGACGCTGGTTATAAACGCGGTTGTCTCAAACTCTACGTCGGACAGCACTGCAAACGCGGGAGCCGCCGAATCGGGCGCCACAGGGTGCACAAAGCAGGTAGTCCACTGTTCAGGAAGTTGGACCTGGGTCATAGCAGATGTGCAAGACTTTGTATCCCAAATATCACTCAATCTCGGCGTATATACGGCAGAGAGGCGCGTGCAGATTCTGCGGCGTTCAAGTCTCGCTCTCAAACGGGAGGTACTACGACACGATTCCCCGCGACGACCCGCACTGGCGCGCCGTGTACAGCACAGAGCCCCGGGCGGAAGCCGCTTTTCGGTCGCTCCGCGGCTCCATGGCACGGCTGGCGTGCTTTAGATGTGCTCCTCCAGAGGCCACCCGCCGCAGTGCACGGCTCCGGCCGCCGCACGCCCTCGAGGGGCCCCCGGACGTGGTCGCCTTTGTCCGCCGTCACTACAATGCCCTGAACCGACGGACGGCGTCTGAGACAGAACAACGGAACTGGGCTGCGGCTTTTGCAAGAGAGGCAGGGGGGTCGACAGTCGGGGAACCCGTCTTTATTCGGACCGTGTGGGGGTCTATGCGGACACCTTGTTCGTCATGGAACGGAGCACACCAAGTGCGTCCCGGATCTTGTACACGAGCATGAACGCGTCGGCGTCGTTGATGGAAAAGTACATGATATTCTGCTCGGTGTCGTCCGGGGAAGACACTGCCTCGTTAAAAAAGGCCGACCCGCGCGGCGCTGTGATGCTGAAACTCCGGACAGGGACATTCACAAAAATGTCCGGTCCAAATCCCATCCCTTCAAACACACAGTGGATTCCGCCTCCGCACTCGGCCGGCGTTCCAGACATCCGGAGAGTAGCGCCAGCGGCCCAGAGTGCCACGTGGACAATGGGTGGCTTTTGACTGACTGTGGCAGAAGCCGGAGCGGCTGGAGCGGCAAAAGCCGGAGCGGCAGAAGCGGCTTTGGCGGTGGCCTTTTTCTTTTCAGCTGGGGCCTCATTCTGGTCGCCGCCCTTCCGCTTCCGCGGAGCCGACTTGGCCTGGGTTTTGGCGTCGGACTGCTGCACAGCGCCAGAAGCTTTGGTAAACGGGGTGTCTTGTGAAGCAGAGGGCTTCTCACCCTGCGCCGGCTTCTTGACCACCTTCTTGGCTGCCTCGGGTGTCTTTTTGACCACCTTCTTGGCGGGCTCGGCCACCTTCTTGGCGGGCTCGGCCACCTTCTTGGCGGGCTCGGCCACCTTCTTGGCGGGCTCGGCCACCTTCTTGGCGGGCTCGGCCACCTTCTTGGCGGGCTCGGCCACCTTCTTGGATGGCGCAACCGCTTTCTTA
>Ga0209348_1000364_pt1 | contig 24749 bp, 28 predicted proteins | sample ETNvirenome_2_30_FD_184065 | JGI IMG/M metagenome (GOLD analysis project Ga0209348, IMG submission 184065) | Marine viral communities from the Pacific Ocean - ETNP_2_30 (SPAdes) (version 2) | ecosystem: Environmental > Aquatic > Marine > Oceanic | place: Pacific Ocean | collected 2013-06-22
CCTAACTCACAACAGGAGAGAGAGCAATGAAACAAGTATCAGTAATCAATTGGGACGGAGAAAACGAGAAGTTCGATGAGGATGATCCGCATCTTCGTATGTACTGCGCGGGCAGTTACGACGTCCCACAAGTCATGGGCACCGCGACGTATGGCGGCCCCCACGATGTCTTTGAGCGTAAGCGTCACCCAGGGCGCATCGAGAAGAAGGTCACAATGCCAATGCATTGGGGCAATATCTGCGAGCACCCGTTTCGAATTAGGACACAGCAAGTGCTCGAGAAGCTCGGGCTGTCGCAAGATGAGAAGGTGACTGAGGGCAAAACGTTCTATGAAGACCAATTTATGTACACTGCCAGAACCACACCAGACGGCCTTTTAGAGGGCAATCCTGATGTGGTGTTTGAATATAAGACACGGTGGTGGAGCGATGATGACCTGTACGGTAAGGAGATGACGGACCAGTGCCAGCCACAGGAGTACGATCAGTGCCAGTGGCATCTCAAGGTGACGGGCGCAAAGGTCTGCTTCCTCGGAGTCTGGTTTCATCCTGGGCAGGACATCTGCTGGTATAAGATAGAGCGCGACGAGGAGCGCATTGAAGAGATCAGCAAGGCCATGTTCGACTTCTGGGTGACCAACCTGCAAGGCAACGAGCCACCGCCGGTTGATGAGACTGAAGGCTGCAGACAGCACTGGGCCCGCGTTGAGGCAAAGGAAAAGGCAAAGCGTGAGTTCTCAGACGATGAGTACTCGTTGGCCCTTGAGCTGGACAGCGTGAAGCAAGAGCTGAAGCGGCTGAAGGATGAGGAGAGGCGGATCGGTAATGAGTTGCGCGCCGCCATGGATGAGCACGAGGAGCTTTACCGACCCGGCGAGAAAACAAAAGTGACACACAAGTTTGCTAAGAATGCAGAAACAAGGACTCTCCGCTTAAACGTGAAAGCAGGTGCAAAATGACAGAAGAGAACAAAGAGTGGACAATGATGCGAGCAGAACCAGTGGTTGAGGTGCCTAACTTATGGGGCGTCATCAAAGCTGAGGACATCAGTCACAAGTACGGTGGCGTGGACTACATGCCTTGGATTTTGGTAAAGAAGTACGTGAAGGAGCATGCACCCGGCTGGGATTTTCGGCTCTTACCTTTGCAGGCTGAGGAGCAGCCTAACTTCCTGCACAAGGCCCCAGACGGTACAGCGTACGTTTTGGCTCAATGGTTCCACAAACCATCGGGTTTTAAACTGCCTGAGTTCATTCACGCTGTGATGGACAATAAGAATAGGCCTGTGCCATTTGATCACGTTGATGCACGTCTTCTGACGGACACTCATCGTCGCGCGATGGCATCGTCTGCAGCTGACGCCTTTGGTCTTGCGGGCGAGTTGTGGGCACGAATGCCGATTGAGGACCCGTATCGTGAGCTGCAGGATGCTCAGATCAAACCAAAGTCAAAGCCCAAGGCAAAGCCAAAGGAGAGCACAAAGAAGGAGCGGCTAGACCGCATGCTCAAGTTCTTCACGAAGTATGAGGTCACCAAAGACCACCTTGAGGCGCACTTTGATTGCGAGCTTACAAAGCTTTCCGACCAGCAGCTTGATAGCTTAGCCCAACTAGGTGCCCGCATCACGAAGGGAGAAGACCCCTTCAAGGCGCTAGGCATTACTGTCGATGGTGAGGTCGAAGATGCCTTCATTATCGACTAAGGCTCGGGCGGCCCTGCGCTTCGCGAAAGCGGGGCTCAGGGTTCTGCCCCTCTTCGAATTTGATGGTCAGTGTGCATGTGGTCGGTTTGACTGTGGCAGCCCAGGTAAGCATCCACGTTTGCATAAGGGCGTACACGAAGCGAGTAATGATCTGGACGTCGTGCGCCGGTGGTTCACTGAGAATCCAAACTCAAACATAGGTGTGGCGACTGGTCACATCGTTTGTGCGCTGGACGTCGATTTGGACAAGGGCGGTGACTCAAGCTTCAAATGGATGAAAACAAAGTATGGTGAGCTTCCTCCCACCTGGACCGCTCGGACGGGTGGTGGTGGTAGACACTTCTACTTTAAGATGCCGGATGAAAAGCTGCGCAATGCAGTGAAGATGTGGGGTCGTCTCGGTCTCGACTTCAGGGGAACCAATGGCTACGTCGTTGCCCCTCCGTCGTTGTCAGACAAGGGCGACTATCGGTGGCTCGGCGGGCGTGCTCCCTGGGAGATAAAGCTGGCACCGATACCGGGGTTCATTCTCAATGAACTTCGTCAGACGGTGCGTGTCACGGCTAAACCCAACCGCAGGAACAAAGACAACAACAACTTGTTCATCGAGTCTCTAGCACCGATTGGTGACGGCTCTCGCAATGATGAGCTTGCGCGCATCTGCGGGAAATTGATTCGGGCAGGTAAGGATCAGCATGAGAGCCTTACAATCCTGCAGGCGGTCAACGTCATGTACTGCAACCCACCACTTGGCTCAAAGCCGGGTGATGATCCCAGAGAAGTAGAGAAGATACATGCGTCAGTTTGGCGCTGTGAATTAAGGAAGTGAATGGGGCGGGTCACCCCGCCACCACAACTCACAGGAGAGATTGAATCTCTTAAGGAGAGGTTAATATGTCAGATGATCACAAGCAACGGGTAATGAACGCAATGCGAAAGTTTGATGAGCGCGTTAGCAGTGGAAAGTTCAAACCAAAGAGGGAGAAGAAAAAGAAAGACCCCGATGCGATGCCGACTGAGCATCAGGAGCAGGTAAAGCTCGTAGGGTACATGCGCAGGAAGGGCTGGACCTTTTGCGCCATCCCCAATGGGGGCAGTCGGTCTAGCGCCATAGAGGGAGCGAGGCTGCGCGCCAGTGGGCTTCAGCGTGGATTTCCTGACCTACTTTTGTTCTGGCCTGTGCAGGCAGCAATCGAGCTCAAGAGGCAAAAGGGAGGGCGTGTGAGCGATGAGCAGCGCGCATGGCTAGATACGCTCGAGGGATGCGGATGGAAGGTTCAGGTGTGCAAAGGCGCGGATGCAGCTATCGAGTGGCTCGAGGAGATTTGTGATGAACAGGAATGATTACACAGTGAAACCTATGACGAAGGGTGGCCGGATGCTGCAGGAAGCCATGGCAGAGCACAAATTAACTTTTAGGGATGTGGGCTTGGCTCTAGGAGTGAACCACACAAACGTGCATCATTGGGTCACCAAACGGGTGCCGATGCTGCGGTGGGCTGTGAGGCTGGAGGAGCTTTATGGCGTGCCTGTCGAATCCTGGATGGAGGAAGTGTAATGTTTTGGTTGTTGGGGGTCGGGGTCGTTGCGGCAATAGGGGTTGCCGCGCTCGAGTTCTGGTCAGTGCGCCAGGTTGAGGATCGGCTGCGACGCAAATGGAGGGACAATGAAAAGGGGAGAAAAGCCGAGGGGGTACTACGCTCGGGAGAAGAAAAAGAATCTAGCCGCTCAGATTAGGTTGGCGCTGCGCTGGATTGATGAGTGCACCGATCCAGACCGGTTGGAGTGCTTGAAAGAATACTTGTGGCGCTTACGCTACAGAGAGGGAAAACGGAGTTAACTATGGCATTTGGTGTGTGCGACGCGCCCTTGTTGCGGGTCTGGGTTCGCAAGGAGTTTCTATACAATTTTGAGAGGGGACACGGTGAGCTTATTGGTGGTAACTGGATATCAATCCGGGCGAACAAGCATGAGGCCCTGCTGTTTGAGACGCTGCTCGACAACGGCTCAATGTTCGACAAGTTGCCGATTGAGGCGTTCGTCACTCGTGAGGATGCAGAGATTGAGTATGAGCAACATGAGCTTGCAGTATGGGACATCGATACTTGGTGGATTACACAGATATCGAAAGCGTCCCTGAGGCATATGGACTGCTACGTGCGCATCGGCAAGAAGATGGTACCGGGCCAATATTTGACGACCATTGATCAGTTTGACGTGCTTGGAGAAGTGCCAACGTCATGTGCATCTCAGCCAGAAGAGCATAAGACGCACAACATAATCCTCTTAGAAAACGGGCAGATAGCGGTGCAACCTAACAATCGGGTGCTATGGTCGGATCCGTCTATGACGAAAATCACTGAGCCGCCGGATTGGATTGTCTGTAAGCAAAAGTATTTCTCAAACACTAACGAGAATTACAATCTAACAGACGCCTGGTTCTACGAAGCGCAGTCTACTTCTTCTGAGTTTTGCGAGCCTTTGCCAGAGCCTGAGATCGAGACATCTTAGGGCCCTTCTTTTTGGGAGCCACCTTCTTGGTGGCCTTCTTCTTAAACTTTGCCAATAGCTCAGGTGGCATTTTCTTAGGCTTCTTCTTCATTTCTTCTTCCTTTTGCCTTGAGCTACCCGAGAGCGCTCAACAGCTTTGATGTCAATCTTCTTGCCGGCTTTGTATGCCTTGGCTGTTCGTTTAATCTCTGCGGCTTTTGCTTTGGGATTCTTACTACCTGCGGTGTATTTCTTTGGGACGCCGTGAGAGTAAGGCTGCGTACGCTTACCTTTTTTTGGTGGTTTTTTTCTTCGCACTTTTGCCTCCCCTTCTTAGATCTGTGTCATGCTTTCGAGACCCACGTATAAAACTGTTGACTCGCCCCATGGCCCATGCAGCCATCGGCACATTTCGGCTGCCCGATGAGAGATACGCCGCCTTGCCCCGATTATGAACCTTCTTCAGTGTGGAATAAGAGATGCCAGACTTTGCCGCCTTGCTTCGTAGTGTAGCATCCGCGCCGCCGCCCTTCTTCGCTGGTTTCTTCTTTGCAGCCATCATTCAATCCTTTCGTCAATCACCACCCTACCGTCGGGCTCCTGGTGCCCAATTTCATTTTGTCGACTCTCTGGTCTGGCGGTGGGGTGCCCAAGGCTGATGTGAATCCAACCACGCTCAAGCAGTAGTTGCCCTACGTTAAGCCGCTTCTCGCGAACCTCTTTGACAAGTTTTTCAAAGGCTTCCTCTAAACTGCCTCCGATAGGCTGCCAATCACATGCCTCGCCCTTGCAGTGCTGCGACTTTATAGAACCTTTGACCCGCGAGTTAAGCGGTTGCGAGCGAAACCCGCTGGTCACCCTGATGGGTCTGCCGATGATAGCTCGTACCGTTTCCATCATGCACGCAGTCAGGTAAATGGCACAGGCATAATCCTTTGCCTCTTCACGATTCACATCTCGTAAGTCGCTATGGCTGGTAGTGGTCATCTCATTCCAAGAAAAGTGTGGCGTTAACTTCATCAGCACTTCCACCGTCGACGTGCTTGACGCAGTCTCGAATTGGGATTCTTTGCGGCTTTGGGAAATTTCTTCATCTGGCCAGCACTGCGAGCGCAATACGACTTGCGGCGCTTAGCAGCCTTCGAGCCTTTCTTAACCTTACCAGTCACCGCACCCTTAAGCTTGCTACCAGGGTTGTCACGACGATACTTGGCAATGCCCTTCTTGGTCATGCCCGCACCGGCTTTGGTCGGACGCTTGTGGCCACCTTTGATCGTGTGGCCTTTCATGCTGCCTTTCTTTGCCATGTCACCACCTCACTCTTACTCCGGCCAAAGCGGCCCAGTCCTTTGAGTTTGCGATGTGCCCCTGCGCGATGAGTTCGACGGCGTCATTAACTCGTGCAGCAGCATCCAGAGTACCCCGGAGCCCAGCAGGGCTAGCAGCGAGCCCAAGGTCGATGCGCCCGCCATTGCTTTTCGGTACGAGCGCCAGCGCACGGCTTACTTGTCCTGTGAGCTGGCTTGCTGCTTTCCCGCTTCAGCAACCGCCTGAGCCCCTGCAAGGGCCGCCTTTACCTTCGCCCGACTTGCGGTATAGCTAGCACCGCAAATAGCGCTCAGAAGCGTGCCTGCAAGCGTTAGCCACGATGATTCACCTTGAAAGCCTTCAATACTCGCAATCACCATACCGCCAATCATTCCGACCAGTGCTAGCACATACTCCGAGCTGGCTTTCCCATTAGTGGATCCCTTAACCATTTGTCTCCCCCTCTTTCTTACCTTGCAGGTACGAACGAATTGACGCCGCATTGATACGGCTCTCTTCGCGAAACTCCATCATATCTCGATGGAAGCGATCCACCTTGTCGCTCATCGCTCCCATGGTGTCCCCCATGATCTCGACTTTAGACTCGATGATAGTTACTCGCTTTTCAATCTCCTCGATCTGACACCGTGCGTCCTTCACGTTGCTATATACATCACCCCCATTTTTCTTGGCGGCGAGTCGATCAACGTAAGCAGAGACCTTGTTTACGAGCACCACGGCGGAGGCAAGCAACGCCGCCAACGTAGCCTGGTCGATCACCTCCATCGCGTCACTTACTCACTCGGTGCTGGCGGGGCTACGCCGAAGTCGCAACCTTCGTATTGTGTGGATTGCATAGCGGATTCAAGCACGTTTTGAATCGCTGTTACCTGCTCTGCCGTGAGTTGAACTTGCGCGACAACTACATTGCCCTCTTCGTCAAGTTTGGGCAACTGGAGGCTAGCGCCACCACCGAATCGGCTATCGGCATTGGAAACGTACCTTGCTCGGATTTCGTTTTGAGAAACAGTAAATCCGCCCTCAGAATACGCCCCACTGAAGTTCGCTTGGAAAGATACAATTGTGCAAGAATGAGATGACATAATTTGTTCCCTGGTTAGATTTTGCAGATAGTTTTAGCGATGATGAACCGATTTGCATCGCCACCAGCCGAATCAGAAACGTGGTTAGTGACTTCAACATAAATAGTCTCACCTGCTGCTGCGGTAATGGTGCCGGAGCTTGAATCCAATACACCGATTGACTGGCCGGAGATGTCTACACCCTTAACCCGACCACCGCCTGCCATGGTTGATCCGGCAGTAAATGTGCAAGATTGACTACCCGCGTTTTTCAAGACGAACTTGTACAAAGCAACAGGAAGATTATTCAAGGCGGTTCCTGTGTCGTTGAAATCAAGTGTGAATACTTGACTTGTAGTCGACGGTGTAGCGGTCAGGACTTGCGCGTAATTCTCCATGTTGACGACGCCAGCATCAATCAATCGCGTCGCGGTGGTCGCGCCCAATGAAACGTTGCTACGCTCTTGCATAATACCACCCTGAAAAACACTCCCAAAGGTGGATGAATCAAACGAAAGCTGACCGCCACTAAAAACTTTTAAACCATTAACCTCAATATTTGGCTTCGTCAGCGCTGATTCGGTGCATCTTAGATGTAGTCTAGGGGTGGGGCTTGCATCGTCAGTGATGGTGAAAGTCGCACCACTGCCATCGTCTAACGTAAAAGTAGTAGTCGAGTCTTCGTCAATTCGCAGAATTTCAGAGCCGCCCGCATCGAGCGATGTAAACTTACCCCCGGAAAACTGCCGGTGATTGAATGTGTGAGCGTAAGCGTCAATTGTGTTGTCGCCAGAAAATAAAAACTGGTTATTTGCGCCGCATCTTAATTGAATCTCACGGGTTTCTTTCATTGAGAATGCTTGGTTTGCGATCCCTGTGTCAATTTGAATTCTGCTATTGCCCGTTGTCGTATCGATTCTCATATACTCGGTGGAGCTATCTTGAACCAAAAACGCCGGGCTTGTGTTGTCGGCAATCGTGATATCAGTCGGGTCGAATGCGCCACCGCCCTCGCTGGCGGGTACGTGTACAACTGTCTGTGTCATCAGTAGCCTCCTTCGACTTCGATAAAGACCTGACCGGTAGAGCCGCCCGCTTTTGTGTAATCAATGCGAAACTTCGGAATGTTGTAACTGACGGCAAACGTCACGCCATTACCAGTCGTCACCGATGAGGACGAGATGCTCTCCTGTGATGCAGTGCCATCGTGCAAAATTCTCATAAGCTTGATGTCACTAATCGCTGCGCTGCCCTTGTTGAAGACAGCAACGGTTAGCTCCTTCTTATGAAAAAGCTCGAATTCAGGACCGGTAATTGAGGTGTCGCCGGACTCTGAATCCAGGACCTTAACAATCTGGCCTACATGAGTTGATTTACCTGTAACTGTTAGTGCCATGTCAGGCCTCCTGTAACGCTTGCATTGGGGTTTCGAAGGCTGCCGCTGACTTACGTAGCTGACCAACTCCCCCCTGTGTCATGTTAACCCCACCAGGCTGCTCTTGGCCAGCGGGCGGTTGTGAAATGTTTTGTTGAAGCGCACCAATGATTTGCGGATTCATGCTTGTATTCATTGGCGATTTGGTCGCCAGTGAGAACATTACTTGAATGCTGTATGGTGCTTTGACGCCCTCTTGCTGAAAGCTCTCAATCGCCGCATCTAATGTTTCCGCTGTGAGTTGCGGATAAACCTGTGACATCATCTGCATGATTTGAGGCGTCAGCTTGTTGCGGGACGCTAGGTAGAAGAACGTACCGATCGGATCATTGATGACAAAGAGTGCGTCTCGCATCCGCTCTTTATCTTCGGGCGTTGGTACAAACTCCACAGCTCCAAAGGGCGTATCCTCTGGCTGAGGTGGTATGATGCTGTTGAGCAGGCTATAAGCTCGAGCCACAGTCTGATCCATAGGCATTCTCATTTTTTCGACTTGATTGAATTTGCCCTGCGCGCGAAGCATGGTCTTTGCTAGCCCATCCTGATCACCTGCCTGGTCCTCTACCTGTGTAAGAGCTTGGTTGTATTCCTCATCAGACATGGTGTCGTCTGGGTTGTTCATGCCACGCAAGGTCAGCCCCATTGCACGCGCCAGGACAGAACGTCTACCAGCAAACTCCTCAGGTTTTGCGCCCTGAATGGTTTTGATCATGTTGTTTGCGCGATTATCGATGAACTCACGAGTAAACTTCCCTGCACCATAGACACCGGCGGCAATGCGCAGAATGTCTCGAGGGTTGTCCATGAGCTTAAAGGAGGCGTAGAGACCGACAGCCACAGGAGTTGGGATTAGGCTACCGACGGCGTTAGTGATGGCTTCAAGGCCAAAGGCATTTGCCACTGAGCCAAAGCGGTCGCGCTGGCGGTATGCTAATAAGTCACGGACATCTTGATCGACGTGAGTTTTTGAGAGCTCGTCCAGTTCTCGAGCCTTCGCCTCTTTGACGCTTAGTTTGCGCTTCTCGATATCTTGAACCTCGGCCTGCAGGTCATCAATCTTGCGCAGGTAAGGATCAACATCTTCTCTAGTCCGATACTCAATTTCTTCAAGCTCTTTGAGGAGTTGAGACTTAGTATTGCCAAAGTCCTCATCAATTTCAGTCAAGCGCTTAGCCTCTGCTCGTTTAGAGTCAATGCTTTCGCGCTTGAGATCCTGTAGGTCTCTGCGGTGTCTTACCTGGTTTTCTCGTTTTTGTCTGGCGATATCTGCTAGCTGGGTCCTGAATCCATCAGCCTGCTCCTGTAGCTCTAGCTTGACGGAGCCGATTTCCTCGTCAATTCGGCGCTCTAGACTGTTGAGGTTGTCTTTGAGTCTTACCTCTTGCAGGGTGAGGTCGCTGAGCTGATCCGTGCGAATGCGGTTAATGTACTCAACGGCGTTTCTGTTGAGCTTCTTCGTCTTCTTAATGCTGTCGCGCAGGGTCGCAATCGCCGCCAACTCAGCGTTGCGATATCCACGAACAAACTCAGCGATTAAACTCTGCTCTTGTCTGGAGAAATCCTTTGACCTAGCTGCCATCTGACGAATGCTATCGAGCGCAGTTTGAAAGTCGTCTTGCGCGTCCGCGCGCCTCTGAGCAAATTCGACCAAGATCTCTGCATTAAATTCTTTTTCGCTGGCTAGATTAGCTTTGGCACTCTCCATAAACTTGGTGAAGTTTGCCTCAATCTTCTTCGATAAGTCTTTAAGCTGCTTCTTATCCTGAGCGCTTGCTTGCGCTCTAGCCAACGCGGCGTCCTTACCTTCTGCAATCTCGAGCTGCTTCATGCGGAAGGCTTCGTCTAGGCTTCTGCCTTGAGCTACTTGCTCCTTAAGATTATTTGCAAGGTTTTTAATTACATCTGATTTGCGTACTTTGGTGATGCTTTCAATTTGATCGAAGAGCTTATCGCCAACCACGAAGTCGTAACGCATGAAGTGAGCGAACTCATCGAGCACCTGCCGGAAGTTGCTCATCATCTCGATTTGATTTGTCAAATTAACTGTTTGGTCAGTCAAAGATTTAGACAGCTTGTCGAACTGTGCGGCGTCCTTGAATGGCTTGGTCTCTGCCAGCTGAGCTGCATTGAAGGCTTGGCGCATTGGAGTAAAGATGTCATCTGCGGCGTTCTGTAGGTCGGTTGCAAGCTTAAGATACTCCTCTGCATCACTAACAGTCGGATTCTTAAGGTTGCCCTTGTTGTACTTAACTAAGTTGGTCAGCTTTCTGCGGTAGTTCTCAAGCTCTGCTACTCTTGAGATTTGATCACCTGCGCCCATGAAATTTTTAAGAGCGTCGCGAATACCTGATTTGGCTTCAACCGCTGAAGATATGGCGGTGTTGCGGATATCGCCAAGTGAGCGAAATGCTGTGTCGAATTCGCTCAGCATACGAGACATCTGCAAGAATACACCGGTCGCTTGATCAGCTATGGCTTTCTGATTGGCTGCTGCTTGTTTTTGAGAAGTTTGACCGGCTATGACCGCTTTACCACCAGGAGCAGAATCATCCACCATGTTGCGTAGTCTGGCTAGGTTTTGATCCAGGGAGAATTCCCCTTGCGTTCGGAATGCCTCTGCTTGACCAACTAACTTGTCAAATTGAGATTTGAACATTGGGGTAAAGCCAGTGTCATCAACAAGGATGGTTAATTGCTTTTCGTATTGTTTGATAGCTTCTTTAACGTCGGTCAAAGCCTTCACGATTTCGTTGCCATGGGTATCTGCGCCGACGCCTTTTTCCAAAAATGCGTCTCTAATGCTGCGGGCAAAGAAGTTGCCGTCTATATCTTTTGGCGTGAAGAACAGAGATGATGCAAGCTTCTGGTCAAGCTTAGGCAGCTGCAGGGCTTTGGAGATCTGCTGAGTGAGCGACGTAATGTTGGCTACCGTGGCGTCAAACTCGGCCTTTGCTGACTTTTCCTCTTTTGAGACCAATCCCTTAAGTCGTTTAATGATGTTGGCTTCTTCTTGGTTTGATGATCTGAGCTGATTAGCTATTGTTTTCAGCTCTCTCTGTGCCTTGCTTAAATCTTCAGCCTGCTTCTGCATGGCCAGAAACTCAATGTCAGCTAATCGCTCTGCTGCAGCCTCAACCATAGCGCGATTGCCTTTGTTTTCAGAAATGACTCTGTCGATCTCGTCAACGTAGCCGTCAATCTCGCGCTTCGAAAGCTTATCGAACTTTGCCTGGTCTAGCCCAATGTCTACAATCTCAAAGTCATGTGCCATCTTTGCATCGACAGCATCGCTTTCTAGTTCGGCTAGCTCTTTGCGCAGCCGCGTCTCTACGCCGGCTTTTGCTCGAACACCCTCTTGCACCACAGCTTGAATTTCAATGTTCTTCGCATCGATCTGCGCAGCGAGATCATCGATGTACTTACTGTAGAACTCATCGACCGAAATACGGGCATCTGCAAAAGACTTCTTTTTGTCTCGAGCTTTTTCCTTAAATTCTGCAGATAGAACAGGGGCTAGTGCTTTCGTGCGCGCTTTGTATGCCTTTAGCTCTGCAAGAGTGGTGGCTGCGCCAGAGGCGGCCCTGCTTCTCTCGGTCTGGATCCGCTGTATGTCGTCTTCAACTTGAGTCAAAAACTCAACGCGAGCCTCCTCGGTCTCAAGCCTCCGACCTGCAATCTCAACAGCCTGCTCGCGAGTGGCATTTCTAACCGCTTCTCTGGTCGCTTTTAAGGCGTTGATCTGCTCGTCGTATCGCTTAACTGCGTCTTTCTGCTCATCTTTACCGATTCGACGACGCTCTGCTGCGTCTCCTTTGCTAAGTCGTATCTCCTGTCTTTTCACCTGGGCTTGAGCTGTTAGTAGTTGTGACTCTAGGTCATGCCTTGCGGCTGTGGCCGCCACCTTGGTGCGCACGCCCTCAACATCCGCCACCGCTCGCGTGTACTCATCAAGAGAAAGTTTACCACTTGCGATGTTGCCAAAGAGCTTTTGAAATTTGCCTCTGATCTCATCGCCACCATGGATAAAGATAGATGAGAGAGCTTTACCAAACTTCTCTCCATGCTTTTCGACCATGTCGCCATAGATGCTTCTGGCAATACCTGTGGCGGCCTTACCAGTCATCGCCGCGCCTCCGAGCGTAGCGGGGAGACCCAAGGCAAAAAGCGGACCCATGAACGCACCACCAGCTGTGCCCTCAATAGCAGATGACAAGATCTGCTCAGCAGTGGCGTCTGGATTGGTGATCAGCTCTTCGTTGATGCCATACGCACCACCATACACACTGCCCTCTGCAACTCCTCTGACCCCCAACGGAAGAACAGTGCCCGCTGCTCTCTGTAGTCTAGATGCATTCTCAGTGGATTCTTTGATGATGTTTTGCGCGATGCGGTTCTGAACCCTCTCGCCAACTCGAGTGAGGGCATTGTCTGGTGCAATCTTGAGATACGCTTCGGCAGCCTTTTCTGCAGCTTCACCAGCCTTGCGTGCAGTTTTACCGCCAACAACATTTGCACCCTCTAGGATGCGGCCCGCATAGCTTGTGCCTTTAGCTGCTCCGCGAATAAGCATCGGACCAAACAAGCTGCCGATTACTTCAGTGCCGTAATACGCGATGGGGTTTTCTTTGGCGATTGCCTCTGTGGTGCCAGGCTCTATGAAGCCAGTCTTCTCCAGTATGCCAGCACCCATGCCAATGGTTGGAACCTGAAAGGCACCAAGAGCGGCAGCAGCGATTGGCGAGTCCCTGTACTCCGAACGCAGACGACGACGATTGCCTTCCTCTTGCGACACTGGATCAAGATTAAGCCTTGCGGCCTCATCTAAAGCCTCTTGGTCGTCGGCAGGGATCGCTATAAACCTGCCGCCAGCATTAAAGTAAAGCATCTCAGCCATCTATTGTGTAACCCGATAGCATACTCTTGCGCAGTTGTTCTGGCAGTTTGTAGGTGCCGTCTTGAAGTTGTCGGATAAACGAGGTCTCAAACTTGCCGCCATCCATATAGTCTTTATACTGCGGCAAGCTTCTGACATGCGTCAATGCGTCGTCGTATCGCATGCCTGCCTGTAGGCCTGTTTGACCACCTAGGGTTGGTTGAGGAAGCATGAGGTATTCTGCCATGGCTTTATCAAACATGGCCTTCTCCTCTAAGTGTTGAACATATCCTATCAGGATTCGTGGATTGGTGCTCGATGCACCCAATACATCAACAAACATTTGCACGTCTCTGTTTGAGATACTTGAAGAAGACTGACCTGCGGATGCCATTGAGAATGCAAGCATCTGAATCATCTTTTGATAGGCGTCAAGATTTGCATAATCGCTGCTAACCTCTGTGCCTATAACATTCAGGAATTCATTGATAAACGGTCGACGCCCTTCGGCATCGGTTTGCTGCAGGGCGGCATTCGTAAGTCGAAGGAACTTGGTTCTAAAGCTTGAGCCACTTATCCCGGTCAGGTCGCCAAAAATGTTCTCCTCGTTGACGAGCTTGGCTAACACAGGGCCAAGTTCTTCAACATTACTGATGGAAAACTTTGCCTGCCTGATGTTATCGAGGGCAGAGTTTGCTCTGAAAAGGTCGTCTTTTGTCGCTCGAGCTTGTTCAAATGTGGCTGGCTTACCTCTGCCGCCACTCATCATCGACGCACTTGCCTTCATGGATAAGGCACGCATTTGCTGGTCAAGCTGAGCTTGCAGACGCATGTTGAGCTGCTCCTGACCAGCTTTCTTAAGAAGCGTATCAATTTTAGACTTGGCCTCGTTAATAATGATTTGTTTCGTTTTGAACTCCGCAGCTTTCTCGTCGCCTAGAATCTTAAGGTTGCGAGCGTAAAGATTGTTAGCGGTTTTAACCCGGTCACCAAGCTGATTGTACTGCTGTTGCTGAGTCTGCATTTCTCGGTCGATCATCTTATTGATCATATCAAGACCGATGTTTGAGCCACCGCCTCCACGTAGGCCTTGGGCAGCTGCACCTAGAGCGATGGCAATACCTGCTGCAATCTTACTGCCGAGGGTAGGCATGGCTCGACCAGGGTCAAAGCGAAATCTGCCCTGCATGTCGTCTGCCTCTCCGAGCTTTTCTTTTGCGTCGGCAAGAGCTGCCTTTGCCTGCAGCTTCTCAAGAGACTCGTAATCACGCGCCTCCTTGTAGCCCTGCTCTGCTAATTTATTTGCCTCAAGATAAGTGTCATACGCGCCTTTAATCTCTGTCTTAGGAGCGGTCCGCGTGCTCAGCGACATACTGGCTCGAGCAGGAGCGGGTGGCAGCTTTGTTTTGCCGCCGACCGCATCTGCCACTTCTGTCTTTGTTGGCTTTGTCTCTTCTTCTGCCCGTGCTTGAGCAGGAGCGGTAGGCTGTGGCGCTTGAGGCACAGGGCCTCTTCTTGCAGCAATTCTTTGATTTTCCGCAAGACGCATCCCCATTCCGGCCTGACCCACTTGCTCAGCTGTTCCAAACTCACCACCTAAGAATCTCTGCAAGTCTCTCTGACGTTCAACCTCTGGATCTGAAACGAGTGTAGACGGGTCCACAGGCGTGGCTAGACCAGCAGCCTCCGCGACAGCTGTCCTAGGGGCAGTAAACATATTGCTTAAGAAATTTCTCACAGCGTCTCTGTTATCTTGCTCGCGTTCCTCAGGCAAAGACTGCGATTCCTCAAGTATCTGTGCGATTTGCTCTTCGGTCATTTGTGATGATCCGTCAGCCATTTTTTACTCCGCCATTTCTTCAATCTTCTTGAGTCGCTTATCGATCTGACCAAGAGCAGCAATCACCTTACCAAAGCCCTGTGGGATTGTTTTGATGCCGCCCATGTCTTTGACCATGTCTTCTGGTAAGTCCTGAGCCATAACACCAAAGTCCCGCTTACCGTTTACATCGTATTCTTTTGCGCTGATCTCGTCGAGGAACTGCTGCGCTTTTGCTGACCCGTCTTTGACATTTGACTTCATGCGCTCATCGGAAATCATTTGACCAAGCCCACCACCGAACTGACCACCAGCACCCATAAGGGATGTGCCGAGCGCTGCACCCAGCGGACCACCGGCCATAAATCCAAGCGCGCCAAGTCCAGCACCAGCTAAGCCACCTAGCAAGCCGCCCATGGCACCTTTGCGCTGCTCCTCAAGCTGCTTCTGTTGCTGCTGCTTTTGATACTCCATAACCTCGCCCTGGTACTGCATCTGCTGCATCTGTTGGTCAATCTGACCCATACGTGCTGCATCTGCTTCAGCTGCTTGTGCCGCTGCCGCCGCGCCTGTTTGTCCAATCGCACGCTCTGCACCCTGCATGCCTGCACCGGCAAACGGCCCTCTCTGTGCTGCTGCGACACCTCTTTGCGCGCCCGCAAGCTCTTGCTGTTGAGCCATAATCGCCTGAGCTGCATCACTGCGACGCTGTCGCTGCCTGAGCTGCGCCTGCTCTTGCCCCATGCCGGTAAATTGCGCCAAGGCTGGGCCCTCTAAGCCAGATGCACGACCACGATCCTCTACGCTCCGGCCATACGCACCAAGGGCATCTCTGCGTTTTTTCTCTGCGTCAATTTTTTTCTTCGCCGCTTGGATCCCTGCAATCATTATGAACCTCCCTCAAGAGCGCCTAAAAAGCTTTCGAGCAATGCCTCTCGTCCGGCTGGTGAGACATTTTGTATCATATCATATCCAATGCCCAAACGTTCCAACTGTTCATCAATGGAGCGTTGTCTTGCGCGACGCTGCTCAGGGCTTCGTCTTTGCACCCTCATCTCTTGCGCTCGAGGGCTTTCCTGCACTGAAAGGCCAAGGTCAAGATTTGGATCAATTGCTTGAGCAGTCTGCACGCTTGTGACTGGACGCAGTGCGTCATCAACAACTTGTGTATCTAGGGGGATGTCAGGCCTAACGCCCTGGAGCTCAATTCCCGGATCATCAGAAGGCCTTGCTAGTTCAACAGGCTGCCGAGGAGCCCCCATCGCCAACGCTTCCGCTTGTCGCTCTGGGCTATCAATCACGTCGAAGACAGCCCGAGGATTGTTTGCTTCCATAAGCTGCTGCCTAAAATCCAATCCCAGCGGCTCTGCTCGAGCAGCTTCGCGCGCAAAAAAGTCGAGGTCTCTCTCCATGTCAGTGCGCGTGTCTGGCGGTAGATTTAACGGCAAATCAACTGAGGGCATGCCTGCAACATCGGACGCAAGCATCGGCGCTTCACGCGGTGCAGATATAAAAGGGTTTTCCTCGAGAAACTGACGCCGACGCAAATCTGCATCCATCATGCTTTGTCGATCAGCAATGACAGACGCAGGTATAAATGCGTCGCTGGTAAATTGCCCCTCACGGGCTTCACGGGCCTCTGTCCTGCCTGGTATGAGCGACTCTGCTTCGTTAAGAACATCAGCGTCAAACCGTGCATCGGGGTTAGCCTCAAGAAACTTTTGCATAGAGTCGCTACCCTCTTTAGCAGCCTCCTTAAGTCCGTCTTCAAGCTTTTTCTGTTGCGCAGCTATTTCTGCTGCAGTGCTCGCTAAAGTAGATCCAGCCTGTAGGGCTGCTTGTCCTGCTCTAACTCGTCGCTCGGTCTCTGCTTTGTAATCTGCAAGCTCAGCTGCATCATCAATTTTCTTCATAGCAAGGTTTCTGTTAGCAAGGGCACGAAACGCTGCCGCCTTTTTTCTTTGCTCATCTGTCATCGCCTCACCGGCTGCGGAGCGCAGTATCTTCTTGCCTCTCTCGACGGCAGCAATCGGGGCGACTGGACCGGTAGCGCTCTCACGCGCAAGTTGCTCAGCTAAATCGCTTGCATAGTCTACACCAGAAGAGGGTGCTCTCTGCGGCATAGACGGCCTAGGTGCCTGAAAGAATTGTTGCGCTGCTTTGTTTGGCTGAACCATGTGTCACCTATACTTTTGACATAGTCTTGGTTGTTGGAAGCTTGAAGGTACCTGGCTTCGCGCCAGCCTCTAATGCCACACCGTTGAGAGTCATGCCCTCGCCGCTCGCAGAAAACACGATTGCAATTTCGATAGCTCGGCATTTTTGTTTTGCCAGATGAAAGCGCATATTGTTTGGCTCGCTCGATGGCGCTGGGTTGATGCTATAGGTTGCGCTGGCTGCTCCGTAGTCATATGCCACAGACACAGCTGTGTTTGAGTCGGATTTGTAGTCATACAGAACCATTGCTCTGTATATGCGCTGAACCCCCTGCAGACCATTAACAGCAATAGGTCTTAAATTGACCTTCACATCATAACTCACACTGTTATCTTGATAGAGAGTGTTGGATTGTTGATGTATGATCGCGCTGCTGGTGAGGATGTAATGTGTATCGTCTGCTGATCCTACGCCTGCGGTCGAAGAGTAGTTGATTTGATCAACCGGGTCATCTGCGCTGAGAACTTGCCACCGATACCACAATTTAAAATACGTGTTGAAGATGAAGACGTGCGAGTCTGAAGTGCCAAGCTTGCCACCTGGGTCATCACACAAAAACCTAATCTCATTTAGATGATCAAAAAGGACGATGCTTTTGACGGTCAACGAATCAAACAGATCCTCAAGCGGTGCTCCTACATACGAAATTTGAGCATTAGGCTGAATAAGGTAGACACCTCTATCCGACACATAGAAGGTGCCAAGAGAATGCGAGAGATGCGGAGAGCCAGGTTTCGCACCCTGCCCTTGACCAATAACGTTTGGTTGAGAGAACGCACCTGCGCCAATAGCATTTGGACCGTCTCCCTGCACCGCCATCACAGCATTCTCAGTGAAGATGCATAGAAAGTTTACGTTGGACTCAATGGCGGTTACCTGCGATGAATCACCAGGAACATCTATGACAAAGCCCGGCACTGGAAAGCCCGGCGCAAACGCTTGGCGCAACGGTTTAGAGAACCGCACAAATTCAGTTGGTGTTGCTAGAAACACTCGACCACGATGCTCGATGATGTCGGTGACCGAACCGGGTTGATTGTTATCCAAGACACCGCCGGTCGTATAAACGACAGGTGCCCTATCGAACTCCTCGAGATCTTCACCGAAATCAAGAAACGTAAAGTGCCTTTGACTAGCATCAAGGGTCGCTGTCTTCACCTTCTTAATGAGAGGACCATCGCCTGAAGGCGTGCTGCGGTACATCGTAACTCTGACGCTGCCGCGCTTAAGAGTGGCGTCACAAGCGTAAACTCGCGCACATATGGCAGTGAAGTCTGTAGCCGTGTCTATCTGCCTGACAGGCGTTGTCACAGACTCATGTATGTTATTAAGCGAGTCCACGAATTCATATGTAAACGTGTAGTTATACGTGGCAGGTGTGCCTGTAAGTCGCGATGTAGAATTCGTTGGTATCGCCACTAGCGAGCGGATTTCAGGGTTCTCGTAAAACCCATTCTCTACCAGTGTTTGCCCATCAAATGAGAACAGAGAGCCACCACCAATAAGCAACTGATTGCCGACGTCGACAGCTGGCAATGACCTGTCTGTCTGCAGGTTAATCTCGGTAATAGAAACAGAGTAAAACTGATCGACATCGATGGTATCTAAGGCGCTATTTTGCTCTGCATCTGTGTAAGTGTTTCCTGATGATGTGAGAATGTTTGAACCGAACAATATTTTTTTGTTACCAAGAACATCTTTATCGACAGATGTAATCCTCGAAATGCCATCAAAAAGCCTAAACTCATTTTGATAGATGCTTCGATAATCTGAAGTGTAATTTAAGCTAGACTGTGTAGGTACCCCAGACGCAATCAGCTTACCTGTTGTGTCAATGAGGTAATTGCACGAGTTAAAATTTCCGTCATTACCGTTAGTGCGAGATATGTTCACATACGTTTGCGGCCCCAGAGCCGTGGCGTTGCTGCTAGAGTCTGGCTTTATAAAGTTGCGAAAGCTATCCGATATCAGGGAGGCGTTCTGATTAATTGAAGCATAGCTTGAGACAGCTGTTTTGCTTGTTCGCATGTACACGACTTCATGATCTTTAGTCCTGAGTAAATCATTGTTTTCGTCAATGGTTAGTGTCAGCGTTTCCCCTGAACCCATTGAGAAGCCAAAAAAAGTCTCAATCTTCTGCTTCAAGTCTAGGGTAGATGAATTAGGTATTGTGGCGGCTACAAACCCTGCCCCTGGCTCTACAATTGCGAACTTTATAGGCTTATTCGCACCACCCTCATGCGCTGCATAAAGCTTACAAGCTGATCCGAATTCAGCTAGATAAGCTCCGGTGGCGGCGTCGTTTCTGCCGGTAATAAAACCCTCTTTTGCGGTGATGGTCGCAGCCATGTTAGTGCTTGTTAGAGACGCAACACCACCATACGAATCTGTTGTATCCTTGTAGAATGCTGTGCTTCCACCTTCAGGGGTTGCAGGAGATCCGTCTGTGCCAGAATGCGCCAATGTCAGAAAGACATCAGCTGAAGTCGCTGAAAGATAACTCTGCGTGCCATTCACTAAGTACTTTTGCTGCAAGGATGCGTGTGTAAATTCGTTACCGGCTGCGCCGCTTAGGTCACTTGCAAAGAATCGCATGAAGACCTGTTGCTCGGATGACCCCTTACCTCCTGGCAAGGCTTGATTAAAGGCAGCAAAAAGAGGGTGACTCGAGGTGTCGTCAGGATCAAAGCGCAAAGCGATGGCAGGAAACGTCCCTGAGCCGTACCCAATGCCATTTGTATTTATCTCTGTTGCGCCTGACCCGCTAGATGACAGTTGTATCTCTGTGGTTGCTGTAAGGGTACCGGGTAAATTACTGAAAAGATATCTATGCAGGACCGCCTTACCCGTAATGGCTGTGCCAGTGCTGGTGTAAGCGGCAACATAAAGCTCCGTCTTATCTGACTTCACCTCAACTGCAATGCCTGGAGCGCGATGATGAGTGGTCAAAGCGAGACCGGCGTTGGTTGCAAGACTGTATTTTGTCGGAGACCCTAAACTTGGCGGCTCTGATCCAGCAAAACTATACTTTACAAATTGAACGCCCGCTGCAAGTCCGCTTGTGTTTGTCTGGCTGAAGACGAGGTAGATATTACTGTTGTTGTCTTCAACCATATGAAGAGACGGCATTGAGGAGATGTTGTTGTAGAAGTTACTGCCAGTAGAGCGATTCACCTCATGGATTACGGTCGGCTCTCTGAAGAATGCACCGCTAACAACTTCTTGAACAGCCACAACAATTTGATATTTTGATGTCGCAGATGATCCGGTAGGCACGGTTTGCACGTAGGACAAAACATTGTAGTCCACAGATGAGACAGTTTTACGAATTAAATTGACGCGCCCGACTTTTTGATTGTTCGGTGTGAAGATGCTGTTGTTTGCGTACGTGCAATCCAGCAGATCTTCAACCATCTTCATGCTGTTTGTCCCAACCTTGGAATACAAAGCCTGCCCGTCGCAAAAAAGAAGGCTATCTCGAAACTGGTGCAATCTCCTCCCCACGGTCGTGAGGCCGCTCAGCTGAGGCAGAAGGCCGCCTCTGTCGCCGACAACCGTCTGCACGTTGCGGAAAACCCCAAAGCCTTTGCGCTTGTTGATTTGTCCTGCCTTGGTGAAGATTACGTTTTGAGCATCTTTGACTGACCCAGGCTGAGATAGTGGCTGAGATGATTTTTCATCAACGCCCTGAAGCAAGGGAAAAGTGACTACTTGTTTTTGCAACGCCATTAAAACACCCACAAGGAAACGGTTACGTCGGCAGAGCACTGAAGAGTAAAGCTATCTTTACTGGTGCCAATACCAGCACTACCGTTGAAGATCACAGCGTTAGCACTTTTTTGCACGACAAAATAGCCCTGCACCGCTCTATCAAGAGGGTGTCCAATTTCGTTATTTTTGCCGGTTTTGAGCTCTACGTCAGCGATTAAGAATCCGTTTAAGATATCGACGCCTTGATACCCATCGAGCGCTGCTTTGATGTCGCGTTGCACCTTCGTAAGGTCCCCTGATAGGTGCAAACGAGGCATAAAATACGATGGCATAGCAAACCTCAGTATCGAACGATAAACGTGTTTCTGAATCGGCCCTTACGTATATCGCGAATAGCAAAAGAGCCACTAGCATCGCGAGGCGCTAGGGCTCGTATAATTCTGTTTTCGAGCAACTGTCGCTCTGCTGCCAAAGGTCCGATATCTGACTCTTCCTTCATCAACATACGGATAGCAGTCGCGACAACGATAAACTCCTCATACCCAGGGATCACGGTTTCAATCTCTGTGACCGTCGTAGAAAACTGTGTGGGTAGCGGAACGTAGTAAAGAGTGATTGATCCCGTTTGTGAGTTAGTTGGGATGAGCTTAAGTTTGCTGCCTTCGATTTTATACATGGGTTGTGCCAGTCGATCGATAACAGCAACAGGGGTATTGTAGATGTTGCGCTCACTAAAGGAGAAAGCCCTGAGCGTTGATGTAACTCCACCCGAGCTATAATCAACACCCAGAGCCTTATAAAAGTCATCTGGCAGGTTAACGCCCCCGGTCGCAAGAGGGACGTTATAGACCTGCTCAGAGACAAAATAATCTTCGTAACTTTTGACCATAAAGTCATGGAGTTCAGCGATACTTGAGTTCAAGTAGTCCTGAATCTCTGCGTCTGTTACGAAGCTGGAATTCTCCATATCGGCGCGGCGACGCGCACGAGTCCTTAAATCGGCTTCTGTGAACGTCGCCATGCCTAGCCCCCCTACTCACGCATGTCTAAGTAATCATTCAAGGCATCTATGAACTCTTTAGGATCATCACCCTTGAATGCACTCATCATGCGCCGACCCGCATCCTCAGTGGCTTCCTGAAGATCGGCACCGCTAGAATCATTAGACTCTTCTTCACGCTTGCCTAAGATGATGGCAGCAATCCCCTTTTTAGGTTCTTGCTCCTGCATCATCGTGCAACACTCGTGTTCTTAAGGAACAAGGTTAGATAAAATCTACAAGTGGTTGTTACATTGTCCACAGTAAACACAACCTCGTTGTTCGTATTGAACGCAGTTGCATCAACGTGCGAAAATGTTCCGCCTGCTACTTTTTGAGTAAGGCTTACCCCAACCAGGTCTTCATACTTGTCTTCAAGGACAACTTTGAGAGTCGTAGCATCTACGCGCGTACAGCTAGCGATCCCCAGAGGAAGACTGGTTAATCCGTGACCCACCACACCTGTTAGAATCTTGACTTCACGCTGCAAAGCCTGAACGTCTTGAAATCTTCTGTTAGCCATAGCTTACCTCCTTAGCTTACTTCGCCATCCAGGAGATAGAGAGTAAACAGAACCTCGCCGTCAGGTGGGTTCGTGTTAGCCCCGCCGCCCACGTCAAAACACTGAAGTTTTACAACAGGGGTTGCATTAGAAACATCATGAGACTGAAGGCTGAAGATTTTATCATCACCTGCCGTCGCTTTAACGAGCATCACAGAGGCGCTCAAAAGCCCAGTGTATGACTTATCAAGTGTGATCGTCGCAACGCCAGCTGAAAAGTTGCCGATGCTGAAGCCAAGACCGTTCGCAATAGTGGTGTTGCCGCTGGCGACAGTAATACGCCCAGCGACAATCTTCACATCGCGGTTAGCACACTCTAGATCGAAAAATGATTGACTTGCCATTGTACTAATCTCCTTATGCTAGCTTAACGCGAGCGTTGTAGCCAGGTGCGGTGCAGCCAATGTTTCCGTAGAAACCAACTCGAACTTCGTAAGCGTCCGCAGATGCTTCACGAAGCATACGGTTGCCATCAAGATCAAGAATGTGTGGAGCAGCACCAAGGCTGTTAAGAGTCCAGGTATCCATCTGAAGCATGTACGCAACGTCAGGAGTGCAGTTCTGATCAGCAACAATCTGGATTGGTCCCTTTGGCCCAAGGATAGTCAGTGACTGAAAGCCAATGTCTGCGTCATCGCTGCTTACTTTGTCGTAAACGACCTTAGATCCAAGCGCCTTCTCGAGGTTAGAGAAGTTTGCAAAGTTCATAAAGCAGTGCGTAGGTGATCCACCTTCGCGAGCAAGACGGCTAGCTGCACCGATAAGCGCTTCCTCGATTGGCTGAGCAGAGCCGTCGAAACGGATACCGCCGAGGCGAGTAGCGTCTTTGCTTCGGTCTTGACCAAAGAAAAGAGCTGCGCTTGGTGCGGAAGCTGGGAGCCATGACTCGAGGCCAGAGATCTTCTTAGCAGAGCCACCGTTTTGTGCATCGCCACGTTGAAAGATAAAGTCATTGGTCGCAGCCGCTCCCGCATTATCTACGGTAAAAGTGCCTGCGTCACGGTCAACAGTCTGCACAACCATGGTCGTACCAGCCTTGATCGCACCGGTTGCGGCAGTGGCGGCATTAAGCTCCATGCCCACTTCAATGTTTGTGATTTGATCCTGTTTGAGCATCGTGAAGTCGGTGCCCGCAACACTTACTTGGCCAAGTGAACCAGATCCATCGGCATACATAGAAACCGCAAGAGATCGAGTAAGCGACTGGATAGCGCCGTCGATTTCAAGAGTTGCATACTTAAGGAACGCATCCGCTGCGCCTTCAGTTGCTTTGATGGTTTCGCCGGTGATGCTGGCGAAAGAATAGTCCTTAACACGGGTAAGAACGAACCGTGCAAGCTCAGTTGCTGTGTTGAGGCCCTGCCCGGTTGAGAAGTCAGCAGAGCGTCGGTTTGCGATACCATACTGAACTGGAACAGGCATATTCTCACCGCCGAAGCGCTCATACTTAGGCATGAGGGCGAGCAGTGGGTTGTCCTTGTAGACCATGTTTTTGACGGTCAAGGGCTTGTAGTGCTCCTTAAGCGCCTGGGTGACGTTGTCGAGATTTAATGAAGTTGGCATAACTCACTCCTTACAGGAGCAAGTTCATCTTACTCCTGGCGAAACAGACTAGACCCGTACTTATTCACCAGCACGTCGATAGACTGCTGCCGGCTAAGCTTCTTGGGCTTATCCCCTGGCGCACGTTGCACCTGGGTATTTGTTAAAGTTTTGGGTGGCGTTTTATCAGAAGCCTTAGCTTCCTCGTCTGCTTGCCCCGCCTCGGGCTCTGTTTTCGCTGGAGCGTATCGGCTCTTAAGCCGCTGCTCTAGTTTGGGGACTTTGAGATACTTTTCTGCTTCAGCCTCATAATAGTCCTCAACCATCTTTGCCGCTTCTTCGTACTGCAACACTTCCTTGGTGCTGTTGTAATGCTCCTGCATTACCTCAGCGACGACATGGTAAGCGTCATTAGCTTTGATGAAGTCGTACTCTTCTGTATTGTTCACGAAACTTTGGATCTCGTCAACAAATCGACCGTAGGTATCCTTGAACTTGCTGACTTCTCGCTCTTTCTCAGCCTCTGCACGCTCAGCTTTCATCTGGTCAATCTCTTGACGCAGACGCTGCATCTCGCCAGCCATCTTCTGCTCAGGGGTAATCTCTCCATCCTGCAGCACCTGTTGGCTTAAAGCTTCGTAATCAAGACCGAGCTTCTGCATGACCTCATAAGGGTTTTGTCTTGCGAGTTGACGCAGCTCGTCAAAGCTGGTGACTGTGTCTTTGCGACTGTCCAGATCCTGCTGGATCCGTTTCATCTCATCACGTTCTTGACGTAATTTCTTTTGCTCTCGAGCTAGTTGAGCAAATCTTCTAGAGAACGGGTCGGGCGCTGATTGTTGCTCAGGCTCTGGAGCGCTGCTCTCCACTCCATTGTTATCACCATTCTCTCCAGTTGTTTCATGTGAAACGTCGTCTCCTCCAGAGGCTCCTCCATCAGGTCCTCCAGGAGCGTCTCCCACATCAAGA
>Ga0209348_1000365_pt1 | contig 24696 bp, 24 predicted proteins | sample ETNvirenome_2_30_FD_184065 | JGI IMG/M metagenome (GOLD analysis project Ga0209348, IMG submission 184065) | Marine viral communities from the Pacific Ocean - ETNP_2_30 (SPAdes) (version 2) | ecosystem: Environmental > Aquatic > Marine > Oceanic | place: Pacific Ocean | collected 2013-06-22
TAGATCCAGAGGACGTAAAAGAGTTTAAGGCTATGACAGCCGAGCTTAGAGATACATGGACTAAGAAACAAGTATTTAGAACAGAAACAGAAATGAGAATGTCTGTTCTTCAAGATATGAAGTATCCAACTAAAGCTGCAAAGTATTGGCAGTGTGTTAGAGAACAAAACGTATTCTTAGAAAACTTAATGAGTTTATCATTTGATTGTAGAAGATCAGAGGCTAAAGTTAAATGGTTAGAAAAAAAGATTGAAACAGAACAAGACGAATATAAATTAGAGAAATACAAAATAGATTTAGATGAAGCTAGATATGGTTTAGCTAATATGCAACTTGTAGCTAGAGACAGAATGAGAGAAATTAAACTTTGGTCTACGTTAAAGAAAGAATTTGATGATGGAACGTTTGATACTAAAGATGTCAACAGACACCAATTAGATTCTTATCATATGATTATGAAAAACAAAGCAGAGACATTAACATCAGGGTCTAGTCAACCTGAAGTGTTTAATGTGTTAGGTCAATTAAAAAGTATAGAAAGAGTTAAAAAATCAGGAGAAATGATTTACAACAAGAAAGAACAATTAACACATGACCTTGGAGCCAAAGACAAATAAACAGCTTTTATTTTTAGTAGCAATGCCAAGGTCTGGTAATACCTTGTTTGCATCTATCATGAATCAAAACCCAGATATAGCATGCACACCTAATTCTATTACGTTAGAAATAATGAAAGATTTATTTTTATTAAAAGACACAGATGTATTTAAAAATTATCCAGATCATAAATCATTAGATAATGTATTAGATTCTGTTTATGACACTTATTATAAAGACTGGCCACAACGTATAATTATTGACCGAGGCCCTGTAATGACACCAGGTAATTTTTCACTCATGCAAAAACATTTTAAACGACCTTTTAAATGTATTGTATTACTTAGAAATTTGATGGATGTGTTAGCGAGTTATATGCAATGGTACACAGAAAACCTTGATGCATTTCCTAATAGATACAATTGTAAAAACGATGAAGAAAAGCTAGGAATGATTATGAATAATAAAGGTGCTGTTGCTAAAGATTTAGAAGCAATTAAAAACGCATATAAATATCCTGATATATGTCACTTTGTTAAGTATGATGATTTAGTTGCACAACCAGAACAAGAGTTAAAAAAAATATATCAGTTTATGGGTGAACCTTATTTTAACCACAGATTTGATAATTTAGATCAAGTAAAAGTAAATGGATTATCTTATGATGACAAAATAGTTGGTAGTAATATGCACAAACTATTTGATGGTCCTGTTAGAAAAGTGTATAACCCTTATATAGAAAAGATCCCAGAAAGGATTAGACAGAAATATGAACACATCAGATTTTAATTTTGTATTTTTAGGTCAGTCGGTATTACGATACCAAGTACCTTTAGATGTGTATAATATTATTAATCATATTTATGAAACTAAATATCCTGAATTAAAACCAGCTAACAAACAATTAGTTGGTAAAATAGAAAAAGAACATAGTTTATTTTATAGTGGAGAAGACAGTCCGAAGATGACTAAACATAATCATTTACCTAATAATGTCTTAGAATGGTTTGAACAAAGATTTAGACATTATTTAGAATGGAATAAAGTTAGAGAATACAATTTACATTTAAATTCTATATGGGTTAATACTATGTTTGAAAACGAGTACAATCCAGTGCACGTGCATCAAGGAACATTGTTTACAGGTTTATCAAGTGTAATGATTTTAAAATTACCAGAATCTTATGGTGTAGAATACTCTGCAGCAGACGCGCCACAAAATGGTAGACTACAAATTTTAGGATCAGCTAGTGGTCAGTTTGCAAACGTAGATTATCAACCAAATATTAAAGAAAGAGATTTTTATATATTTCCATATGATATGAGACACTGCGTATATCCATTTAATGGGCCAGGTATGAGACGAACACTAGCTGCAAATATGGATGTTCAATACGACTCAATTAAAAACAGAGGAGTAAGTTAATGTACGAAAATAGACATATCACAGAACCTAAATGGAAGAGTTGGATTGTGCAAACAACAACACCGTTGTTTACACCGGACCAGTGTAGACAGATTATAGAATGTGGTAGAAGACAACCACCACAAAAAGCGCAAGTTGGTATGGGCAAACCTGGAGGTGGTACAGATACAAAGAAAAGAGTTACAACGATCAGTTGGATACCATTTAAAGAAATGGAACCCATGTATCGTGACCTTAATAATTTTATACAAAAAGCAAATGAAAATCATTTTGGTTTTGGAGATATACAAGTTACAGAGAACGCACAATTTACAGAATATCCAGAGGGTGGGTTTTATGATTGGCATATGGATTGTGATATAAATATGGCTCACGAACCACCTGTTAGAAAAATATCAATGACTCTTTTGTTAAATGATCCGTCAGAATTTGAAGGAGGTCATTTAGAATTAGGTGGACCAGGTAAATTTGGAGAACTTAAACAAGGTCATGCAATTATATTTGCATCTTTTATAAATCATAGAGTACAACCTGTTACACGTGGTCTTAGACAATCGTTAGTTGTTTGGTTTGGAGGCAAACCTTTTAGATGATTAAAGAACAATTTTTTCCAACAACTATATACGGTAAAGATGTAAAATTAAATAATCAACTTTTTGCTAACGAAATTGTTGAGTGGTCTAAAAAAGATCCTGGTGTTAAAAAAACAAATCGTAATGGTTGGCATTCAACGACAGAGATGCATAAGATGCCTGTGTTTGAACCTTTAGTTAAAGAATTATTTTTAATGATGCAGGATATATGGCAAGAAGAATGGTTAGATAGAGAACCGGTATTAGGTAATATGTGGGCTAATATAAATCCACCAGGAGGATCTAATGCTCCACACATACATCCTAATAGTTTATTTAGCGGAGTATACTATATAAAAGCACCCGAAAATTCTGGTGATTTAGTTTGTAATGATCCTAGACCAGGTGTGCAATTAAATATGCCAACAAGAAAAAAAGGTAAACCGTCTAAACATTTATGGAGAGAAGTACATTTAAAACCAGTAGAAGGTAGAATTATAATGTTTCCTTTTTATCTTTGGCATAGTGTTGAACCTAATATATCTAATGATATAAGAATATCAGTAAGTTTTAATTTTATACAACATGGCTTTCAATAAATATCACGTAATTAAAAATGCAGTTAGCTACGAGTTAGCTAACTTTGTGTTTAACTATTTTCTCTTAAAACGAGATGCAGTCGCTTGGATGTATCAAAATAATATTACTTATGATAATGGTATGCTTGGAACATGGACCGATCAACAGATACCAAATACATATTCACATTATGCAGATTTTGCTATGGAAACTTTACTTGTTAAAATGTTACCAGTTATGGCTAGAGAAACAGGACTTAATCTTATACCTACATATTCATACGCTAGAATATATAAAAAAGGTGATGAATTAAAAAGACACAAAGATAGACCCTCTTGTGAGATATCTACTACATTAAACTTAGGTGGAGATCCCTGGCCCATATTTATCGATGGTACAGGGGCTGACAGCGTCATAGATGAGTATAAAAACATACATAAGCCCAATGCACCCAAAGGCACTAAAGTCTTGCTTGAAGTAGGTGATATGCTAGTATATAGTGGTTGTGAATTAGAGCATTGGAGAGAACCTTTTGAAGGGGATGTCTGCGGACAAGTCTTTCTTCATTATAACCATGTGAATGGTCCTTTTGCTGAAAAGAATAGGTTCGACAGAAGGCCAATGTTAGGTGTTCCACCAATACGGAATACATAATAAAATGAGGTTATATGCTACAAAAAATAGGGTTTCAACCTGGAATTAATAAACAAATTACAGCTACTGGAGCAGAATCACAATGGATAGACTGTGATAATGTTAGATTTAGATATGGCACTCCAGAAAAAATAGGTGGTTGGAAACAACTAGGGGACGATGCACTTACAGGTGCGGGACGTGGTCTTCATCATTTTGTAAATAGTAAAGCAAGAAAATACGCTATCATTGGTACAAACAGAATTTTATATGCATACTCAGGTGGTGTGTTCTATGACATACATCCAATTAAAACCACAACAACTCTTACAAGTGCATTTAGCACGACTAACGGATCAGCTGTTGTTACAATAACTTTCAGTGGAGATCACGGCATATCCGCACAAGATATTATTTTATTAGATAATTTTAGTGCAATAACTAATTCAAACTTTGCTGCTGCAGATTTTAATGATAAAAAATTTATGGTAACAACTGTACCAACAAGCTCAACTATTACAATTACAATGCCATCAAACGAGTCAGGATCTGGTGCAACTACATCAGGTGGTATTAGAGTGCAACACTACTATCCTGTTGGACCAGCTGTACAAGCAAAAGGTTTTGGTTGGTCTCTTGGATCTTGGGGTGGTGAGGTAGCTGGTGAACCCGCAACGACATTAACAAATGGTATTACTGACACTGTTACAACAGGAATAATATTGGGAGATGTATCACAGTTTCCAGACTCAGGTACAAATTTTATAAAAATAGATAATGAAGAAATATCTTACACAGGTATATCTGGTAATGAACTTACAGGTGTTACTAGAGAAGTTAGAGGTACAACAAAAGCTGCACACAGTGGAGGTGCAACTGTTACAAGCACAACTAACTTTGTAGCATGGGGTGAGGCTGCATCAGGAGACTTAGTCTTAGAACCCGGTATGTGGTCACTAGATAATTTTGGTGACAAAGCAATATGTTTAATACATGATAGTGCTGTTTTTTCTTGGAACTCTGCAGCAACAAATGCAGAAACAACAAGAGCTGCAATTATTACTGGAGCACCTACAGCATCAAGACATATGTTAGTATCTACTCCGGATAGACACTTAGTATTTTTTGGAACAGAAACAACTATTGGAACACCGTCAACACAAGACGATATGTTTGTAAGATTCTCTGATCAAGAGGATATAAACACATACACACCCACAGCAACTAATACCGCTGGTACACAGAGACTTGCTGACGGATCACAGATCAGAGGAGCAATTAGAGGTAGAGATGCAATCTATGTCTGGACTGACACAGCATTATTTACACAACGTTTTGTTGGATCTCCTTTTACTTTTGCGTTTGCACAGGTTGGAACTAACTGTGGACTTGTTGGACAGAATGCATGTGTAGAGGTTGATGGTTCTGCATACTGGATGTCAGAGAATGGTTTTTTTAGATATGCTGGTAAATTAGAATCACTACCATGTTTAGTTGAAGATTTTGTTTATGATAATATAAATTTAGAGTCTGGTAACCAGATGGTATCTGCAGGGTTAAATAATTTGTTTGGTGAGGTTATATGGTTTTATCCAACTACAGGATCCTCTGTTGTTAATAGACAAGTTACTTATAATTATTTTGATTCATCACCACAACGACCAGTGTGGACTGTTGGAACATTAGCTCGAACTATGTGGGAGGATTCTGCGGTATTTGGTAAACCACATGCAACAGAATATAGTGCAGGTAATGATTTATCTTTTGATGTTGTAGGCAACACAGAAGGTAGAACAATATACTATGAACACGAAACAGGAACTGATCAAGTTCAAGGGGGTACGACTACAGCAATTGTTGCAAGCATAGAATCAGGAGATTTTGATATTACTCAGAGAATAATAGGTAATCAACAAACTGGGATAGCAGACACTAGGGGAGATGGAGAATTTATAATGAAGATAAGAAGATTTGTACCTGACTTTATCTCACAAACTGGATCAACAAGAGTAACTTTTAATTTAAGAGATTTTCCAAATGATACACAAAGTAGCTCACCATTAGGTCCTTTTGATGTAACATCTAGCACAAAAAAAGTAGATACAAGAGCTCGTGCCCGTGCTATAGCTTTAAAAATATCTAATACAACAACTAATCAAAGTTGGAAGTTAGGAACATTTAGATTAGATATACAACCAGACGGGAGACGATAATGTCAATAATGGATATTTATGGAATAGACCCATATGCAGGTCCAGGTGGAATAGATGCGGCTTTACCTAATTTTGATCTGTCAATACCTCCAGGTGTTCCAGGTATGACAGCTCCAGCGATTAATTTTAAAAATGCTCCTGTTAATTTTATGTTAAGAGAAAATAATCCCAGAGTGTTTGATCCTGCAGTTAATCTTAAAAACTTTGCTCAAAATTTTCCTAGTAATGTTAAATCTGGAGTTACATCTGTAACAGATAAAAGTATTGATTTAGGAAAAGCAGCTCTTAGCGGAATAATATCTTTAGCAACAGGTATACCATTTGCAGGTAATGTTTTAAGTGGAATAACAAGTCAATTTGAAAATAGACCTTTGGGCGCTCCAGTTATAGATGAATTTGGAAATGTTTATGATCCAGAAGAGTTAAATAAATTAAATGCATTAGGTGGATATTATACTGATCCTGCAAGATCAGCTAGAAGAAGAAGTAAAAGAATTGCTAGAATGTTAGAAAGACAAAAACTCGGTAAAAAAATATCTCTTCAAAATTTAGCTAAACTCCAGGCTCAGGAAAGAGCACAAGAAAAAGCTCAAAGAGCAGCCATAGATGCTATGTTTGCTAGAGGAGAGGGTGGAACAGGACAAGATTTTACTGGTGGTAGATTTGATGGTGCAGGTAGCAGAGGAGAATATGATGCGGACCCAACAGGATTTTCAGGAAGTAGTTAATGGCTAAGATAGTACAAGTATTAACAAGACCGGCAACAGAATATGATTTATCTACAGCAGAGGCACAGGTAAGAGATCTTGATGCGATTGTAGAGAAATTAAACACAACGTTTCAAGAAGAACTAAAAGAGGAGGTAGAAGCATTTAACTTCTTTCTACAATAATGGCTAATAGTTTTATAAATAAAAAAGTAGATTTAACGACAACAGATCTTACTACACTATACACAGTGCCTAGTTTTAAGACAGCTGTTGTAAAATCATTAATTGTATCCGAGGACGCTGGATCAGGGAGCACAATAACAATAACTTTAGTAAATGCTAGTAGTGCTATATTTAACTTATTCAAAGACAAAGCCATAGCATCTAAAGCAACCACAGAACTTTTAACTCAACCTTTGGTTATGGAAGAGGGTGAGATACTAAAAGTACAAGCCGCTGACGCGAACGAGCTGCACGTCATAGCTTCTATATTAGAAATACAGCCGCGAGAGGTAACAACATAATGAAAGATCTACCAGTAATAGAACCAAAAGAGATTATAACAACAATAACAAATATGAAGACAGGTGAGGAATATAAGGATGATGCTGAATGGAAAGCCAAAGGTATACCAGAATCTGACATAAGAAAAGATGTCAGAGTTATCATGCCAAGCCTTGATTTATTTGGAGAAACAAAATAAGATAGTAAACTATGGCAATTTCAAGATCACAGATGGAAAGACAACTTAGAAACATGGGTGGAATCATGAGTCTAGAAGACCCAAGACAAGGATACTTTTTAGGTAAACTTGTAAGAAAAGCTAAAAAAGCTGTAAAGAAAGTTGTTAAAAGTCCTATAGGTAAAGCTGCTATATTAGCAGGAGGAGCTGGTCTTTTAGGTGGAGTTGGTCCATTTGCCGGTTTAAGAACTTCTGGATTAGGAAAATTATTAATGGGTAGTAAATTATCTCCTGGTTTTATTGGACCCGTATCTGGAGGACAAACAGGAATATTACAAAAATTTTTTCTTAAAGACCCTAGAGGTGGTTTTTCATTAGGAAATTTATTAGGTAAAGGATTAACTAATAAAGGATTAGCTGCAGGTATCGGAGGCGTATCTGGACTTGCTGGATTGTTAGCTGCACAAGAAGCAGAGGACGAAGATAGTATTGATATTTCAGATATTGACAGAGGTGAGGGATTAAACATTCTAGATATTGTTGCACGTGCAAGAAAAAATGATCCTGAGTTTAGATTCTTACCACCAGTAGATTTTCAAAACCTAGCAGAAGGTGGTGGTGTCGGATCATTAGCCATGAACAAAGAAAATGTAAAACAAAAATTTGTATCAGATGAAGCTGGAGCAATACCTAAAAAAGGTGGTGGGGTAACACCTGATGATATGGGTAAATTAAAGCAAAGTGATTTTGATAGTGAGGAAGATTATCAGAGATATCTAAGACAATTAAATAGAAAAGCTAGAGGTGGAATTACAGAACTAGATGCAGGAGCACCTGATATAAAATTAAAAGGAGATGTAAAACCAGAAAACATGAAAATGGCTCGTTCTAATATGATGAATAAAAGAAGAAATGCTTTAGATGCTGCCTTTGATGCTGCTATAGACGAATATATGAGTATCAATGCTGTTGATGTTGTTCCAATGGATATTCAAAATGCTATATTTAAATCTCTTCAAAGAAAAATGTTAGGTAGAGCTGAAGGAGGACTCATGGACCTTGGAGGCATGGAGATGGATCTCAGAGGCGGTGGATTTGTACCACTAGGGGCCAAAGAAAAGGCTGATGATGTACCAGCAAGATTAAGTAAAAATGAATTTGTAATGACCGCTGATGCTGTAAGAGCAGCAGGTGGAGGAAGTGTTGATAAGGGAGCAGATAAGATGTATAACCTTATGAAAAATTTGGAGAGTAGAGTATAATGGCAGTAACAGAAACACGTAATTTACCCGCACAGTTTATAGAAGATCTTGGTAAAGATTATGCTAAACAACTGGCAGCAACTACAGCTATACCTGTAGATACTTCTAAATTTGCACCACAAGTTGCAGCACAAGATGCATTACAAACACGAGCTGCAACATTAGCAGGAACAGGTGTTGGATCTTTTCAACCATTTATACAAGCTGCGCAACAACAAGCAACAGCCGCAGGTACAACTTTAGGTGGCATAGCTGGTTTAACAGGTGCACCAACAGCAGCACAGACGGCAGCATTTACATCACCATTTCAACAACAAGTTATTGATACAACATTAGCTGAGTTTGATAAACAAAGAGCTATCAACGAACAAAACATCAGGGATCAACAAGCACAATTAGGTGCATTAGGTGCAGGTAGATCAGGTGTACAATTATCAGAGTTTCAATCACAATCAGGAAGAGATAGAGCTGCACTAGAAGCACAATTAAGACAACAAGGTTTTCAACAAGCACAAGCAGCTAGACAACAAGATATTCAAAATAGATTTGGTTTAGCTCAGGCACAATCAGGTTTAGGTGCGTTTCAAACTGGATTAGCTACACAGGTTCCACAATTACAAAGAGCAGATATCTCTACACTTGGTCAGGTAGGTGCAGCACAACAAGCACAAAGACAAGCTGTATTAGATGCACAAAGACAAGCTGCAAGAACCGAAGCATTTGAACCATTAGATAGATTAGGTTTCTTTGGTCAAGGTGTAACTGGATTAATGGGTGGTTACCCTGCACAGTATCAATTCCAATCAACACCACCAGCATCACCATTACAAACTGCACTAGGATTAGGTACAGGACTAGCAGGAATATTCGGAGCATTGAAGTAACATGATGAATCGTATTTTAAAAAGACCTATGTTTAGAATGGGTGGTCGAAGCGATGATGGTATTATGTCTGTTAGACGTGGATATCAAGAGGGTGATCAAGTCAAAGAACCAGGGTATTTTGATAAATCTGGTTTAGGTATTTTATTAAAGGGTATAGGAACTGAAGCTAGAAAAGCAGGAGCTGGTATATATGATTTAGGTGGAGTTCCCTTAAATGCAGCATCTAGATTTTTTTTAGGTGAAAATCCTGGTTTTTCAGGAGCTAGGTTTTTTGGTTTAGGTGAAGAAGAAGGTATTGATCCAGATAAAGCAATGTTTTTAGGAATGACTACAGAAGCTAAACCAAGTGAAATGTTTGCAGGTAAATCTTTAGATTTAGGGACTTCTGCTGAAGCATCAGAAACAGATACAGACACAAATAAAGATAAAAAAACAATCATAACAAATAAAGATGGAGCTACGCAAAAACTTTCTGACAACGATCTTAAAACTATGTATGAAGATCTATTACCATTATTTAAATCAGAATTATCAGCAGACGATGATGAATTAAAAAGACAAAAATATTTAGAGTTAGCTAAGTTTGGTGCTAATCTTTTAGGACAGCCTGGTGGTGACTTAATTGGTTCTGTAGGTAGAGCGGCAGCACCTAGTATTGAAGGACTAACAAGAGTTGCTGAAACTAGAAGAAGAGCTAACGAAGCAGCTAAATCTTTAGCATTAGAGGCAGCGTTAAAACAAGCTGACCCTGGCACAATTATGAAACAAGTTAGAGATATTATGAGATTAAATCCAGATATAAGTCAAAAAGATGCTTTGGCTCAAGTAATGTCTACAGGCTCTGCTACAAGAGAAAGAACATCAGAAGATAGAATAGGGACATATGCTGAAGGATTATTAGAGGATGATGTTGTAGGAAGCAAAACAGCAGCTAGAGTTGCGGCTGAGGCAATTGAAGAATCAGGAAAAGGTTTAGGCACATTTAAAAAAGATCCTGGTGCAGGAGATAGAAAAGAAGGAGAATACTATATCCTTAAGGATGGTAGAATAGGTAAATACAAAGGTAAAAATAAAAAAGGTGAAGATGATTTTGCATCACCTGGTGACGATGATTTTTAAGGAGGTATCATGGGATTTCAATTATCTCCTGAAGAAGAAAAAACAGAAAAGAAGAAAGAACAAGACGTAGGATTTTTTGAATCTGCATTAGCTGGTGTTGCAACTGGTTTGTGGAATATACCAAAAGGTTTTGTATCTTTGGGTGCAGAACTATTTGATGTAGTCGCGGATACTAATACAGCTAAAGACGTTGAAGAATGGTTTGATAATGTAAACCCATTCGATGATGAAGCTGAAGCAAGAACAATTGGTAAGATTACAACAGCATTAGCATCTATTGGACCTTTAGCAATTAAAGGTGCACAAGTTGGAACAAGAGCAGCTTTGTTAGCAAGAAAAGCACTACAAGCAAAACAACAAGGTAAATATTTAAGTTTAGCAAAAGTTGGATCTAAAATTATGGGGCCAACTACAGGAGCAATAGTTGGTTCAGGCGTTGGTGAAGCAATTGTTGCTGACGAGGATATTGGAACATTTGCTGATATTGCTAAAGGCACTTCGTTAGAACCTTTTGCAATAACCATGATGGATCGGGAAACTAAAGAAGGTAGATCAGAAGCATTTAGAAGATTAAAAAATAGATTAAAATTTGGAACTGAGGGAGCTTTATTTAATCTTGCATTAGTAGGAGCTGGTAAAGGTATACAACAATTAAGAAAGCCATCAGAGACAGGATTACTAGAATATGCAGATAGCCCATTAAAAAGAAAATTACAAAAATATGGTTTGTTTGGTTTAAAACCAGAGGGCACTGGAACTAAATACACATTTGAAGCTAGACGTTTTGGTTTAGATAATATTAGAGCAACAGAGTTTGCTGCCAGTAAATCAGTGCAAGAATTAGACACAGCTATAAAAGAATTAGGTGACGTAGTTAAAAGTAATTATTATACAGCACCTAAAGGATTAAAAGAAACTGTTAGCTCACAAGAAAAATTTTTAACAGATTTATATGATGTGTTAAGACCTGTGGATAAAGGATCAGAATCTTTATTAACTGTTACTAGAAGAAAAGGAGGCAAAGATATTATATCTAAACAAATAGATGATGTTGTAGCTTATAAAAATATCAACGATGGTATTAAAGAGTTAACAGAACAAACTATTAAATTAGGGGATGACAGAACTAAAAATTTAATTACAGAACAACAGTTTAGAGAACAGAGTCAATCTCTCTTAAAACAATCTGATGTATTAAATAAACAACTTAATGACATAACTAAAAGAAGACCTAATATTGAACAGTTAATCAAAAAAACTGAAAAAGGGTTTTTTAAGAAAAAAAACTACAGTAATACAAAAGAATTTAATAGTATTTTAGAAAAAGTTAGAAAAGCCGGTGGTAATACAGAAAAGTTAGAAAATGCAATTATTAACTTTAGAATGTCAGTTGATAATATGTCAGTTAGACTTTTACAAAGAAGGATGCCTGGAGACGTTGCTGATGAAATAAAAGATAATTTAGGTAAATATTTAAATGCTCAATATAAACAATTTGAAATGTCGGGTCCTTTACAAAAGTATAAACCAACAGCAGAACAGATTAATAATGCAACTGAATTATTAAAAGCAAATAAAATAAGAGGTTATCAAGAATTAAATAAAACAGCACCAACAAAAGAAATTATAGAAAAATTTAGTAAAGAATCAACAGACGAGGTAAACCAATTTTTAAAAATAAAGTCTGTAGATGAAGTAGATGTTATCAATTTAAAAAACGAAACAGGAGATGTTTTAAATAAAGCCACAAAAGCAGAGGTAGATTCTATTGTTATAAAAGATAACGTATTAAAAAATAAGGTATTAGAGCCATGGCAAGAAGAATTAGCAGGTTTAATAAAAGATCCTTCATATAGTTTTTATACTACTGTTAGTAAACAAGGTCATTTAAATTACACTTTAAAATATTTAGATGATATAGGAAAAGCAGGATCACAAGGCCCTAATAAATTTATATTTAACGCAGATGAATTATCCTCAGCACAAAAATCAAATCCACTACAGTTTAAATTAGTTGAACCAGGAAGTTCTAGAGTTTCATCAGGTTTAGAGGGTAAATATATTAGAACACCTTTTTATGATTCTGTATTTGACACAACCAGTAACTGGTTAAATAGAAGTGGTGTTGGAACTTTTTATAAGTATGCAGTGCTTGCACCGAAAGCTGCATCACAAATTGCAAAAACAATTTTATCTCCACTAACACATGTTAGAAACTTTATTAGTGCAGGAGCTTTTGTGTCTGCTAATGGAGCAGCTTTTCCTAATTATGGAGATATATCTGTTTTGTTACCAAAATCTTTAGGAGGTCAAGGTGTATTTAAACAAGCCTATGATCTTACAGGTAAAAGAATATTAGGCACTATGACAAAAGCAGATGATGCTTTATACGAAAGATTATTAAAAGTAGGAGTCGTAGACAGTCAGGTTCAGGTAGGTGAATCCAAAAGACTTTTAAAAGATATATTAAAAAATCCAGCTGCTGCAGACTCAAGAGTTTATACAGATTTATCAAATAACTTAAAAAATAAATTATTAAAAGTTTATGGGAAAACTCAAGATGCGTATGTAGCAGAGGATGATTTTTGGAAAGTAATTAATTGGAATTTAGAGAGAAATAGATATTCTAAATTAGCTAGTAATTTAAATGTTACTAAAGATAATTATAAAAAAATATTGGCTGAAGAGTCTACAAAAGGTAAATATTTTAGAAAACTTGTTCAAAGAGATGAATATGCAGCAGAAAGTTTTGATAATTTTTTAGATGAAATAGCGGGTAATATAACTAGAAATAGAGTGCCTAATTATGGATATGTTGGTAGAACTGCAAAGGCTTTAAGACAATCTCCGTTTGGAAATTTTATAGCTTTTCCTTTAGAAATATTAAGAACAGGTAATAATATTATGGCAGGATCTATTGATGATATTACTGCAGGTATTGGTAAAGGAACATTTGCAAATCCAGAAATACCAGATCTTGTTAATATGGGTTTAAAAAGATTAACTAGTTTTGGCATAACAGTGGGTGGTGTGCCGTACGCTTTAGCAGAAACATTTAAAGCTAAAAATGATGTTAGTGATGAAGAGATGAATGCTTTAAGAAGAATCGTGCCTGAGTGGTCTCAAAACTCTACACTATTACCAACAGGTAGAGATGAAAAAGGTTATATAAAATACATAGATTTTAGTTATTCAAATGCTTATGATACTTTAATAAGACCATTTAATTCTGTGATAAATTCTCTTGCTCAAGGAGAAGCAACAAAAGATTCTTTAATGAAATCTTTAGGCACAGGAATGGCTGATAGTTTGTATGAAATACTAGAACCGTTCGCATCTGAATCTATTTATACAGAAGCATTATTAGACTCTACAGTTAGAAGAGGTATTGGGAGAGGTGGAAGAAGAGTATGGTCACCTGAAGATGATTTTGGTGTAAGAGCTTTTAAAGGTATCACTCATGTTGCAAACTCATTAATGCCTGGATCAATATCACAATTTAAAAGATTAGAAAGAGCAACAAGAGGAAAAGCAGATAAAAAATATGGTCAAACATTTGAACTACAAGATGAATTACCAGGATTATTTGGTTTTAGAAGTATACAATCAGATCCTGAAAGATCTTTAAAATATATGACAACACGTTTTGGATCTAGACTTAAAAAAGCAGACAACTTATTTATATCTCCATTACTTAGAGGTGGAAGAGTTACACCACAAGATATATTAAGTTCTTATAAATATTCAGAAGCTAGAAGATTTGCTATTTTAAAAGAAATGTACCAAGATATTGAAGCTGCTAGAACATTAGGTATGTCTAACTCTAAAATTAGAAGAGAAATACAAAAAAGAAAAGGTATTAAAAAAACAGTAGTTAATGATTTATTAAAAGGTGCTTACACGCCAAAAGAACCCAGTGATTTTTTTATAGATAGAATAAGAAAAATTAATAGAGATTTAAATGAAAAAGAAGGAGTAGATACTCCAAATCCTTTTACTATAGCTAGACCCTTTCTTAGAAAAATAATTGTTGAAAATAGAAAATTAAATCTATTAGAAGACAACCCTGTATTTCCTAGTTTTGAAATACCACAACCACAAGCAACGCAACAAGAATCACGGATCACGACACCACCTGTAAATACAGTCCCCATAAGTCCACAAGTAGTGACTGCCACTAATCAAAATGCTGGCTTGAGTTTGCCACCTAATTTTGCTAATTTATCGACAGCAGAGAAATTAAAAACTTTAAATGATTTAGGAATAAATATTAACTAATTATGGCAATAGACCCTAAAACAACAAGAGAACATATCGTAGCCTTATATGGATATATAACGGGCGTGAGAAAAGACATTTCGCAGATTAAAAATAATCATTTGAAACACATACACGAAGATGTCGAGAAATTGGGTGGTAAGATAGACAAGATCTATTGGGTTCTCTTAGCGGCAGCGGGATCTGCAGCACTCTTTGCACTAGGTATATTATTTAATTAATGAATCTTTCAAGAAACTTTACTCTTTTAGAATTAACCAAATCAGATACTGCAATACGTAAGGGTATTAATAATAATCCTAACGCAGAACAAATAGAAAAATTAAAAACACTTTGTGAAAAAATTTTACAACCGGTACGTGACCACTTCGGCAGGGTTAAGGTGACCAGCGGTTTTCGTAGCCCAGAGTTATGTGTTGCAATCGGCAGCTCTATAAATTCACAGCATGCCAAAGCTGAGGCCGCCGACTTCGAAGTAGTAGGCGTAGATAATTGTGAGCTTGCAGATTGGATACATAGAGAATTAGATTGGGATCAACTTATATTAGAATTTTATACTCCGGGTGAACCTAATTCTGGGTGGATACACTGTAGCGTAACAGAGGGCATGGATAGAAAACAATTTTTACATGCATATAGATCAGAGGGTAAGACTAAATACAAACCTATTATAGGTAAAGCAAAAGATTTATTTGTTTAAATCCAATCTCTTAATTCCTCACCCATAACCTCAGATGCAATATTAATTTTTTTACGTAAGGATCTAACTATCTTTTCATCAACAGTATCTTCGGCAATTAAATCTATATAGGTTACATTTTTCTTTTGACCTATACGATGTGCTCTGTCTTCTGATTGCAATCTTTTCTCTAAATCATAACCATTAGAATAATAGATAACGGTATTAGCCTCTGTTAGAGTAATACCATAACCACCAGTAGAAGGTGTGCCTATCAAAAATCTACACTCATTATCGTTTTGAAATTTACGTATATTATCTTGTCTTTCATCTTGTGGTGTTAATCCATAATAATCGACCACGGATCTCGGACCATATTTTTTTTCAATAGTATTTTTTATATCTTGTACATCTCTTTGCCAATATGCCCATATAATAGCTTTATTTTCTGTCTCTTCTAATACATCCATAAGTTCATCTAATCTATTATTTTTTATAGTTTGCACAGTGCCATCGTCAGCAACAAAATGACCACAAGTTATTTGTTGTAGTCTCATCAGTTGAGTTAACACAGTAACTGTAGAAGTGACCTTACCATTTAAGTTTGCAATAGCTGTCTTTCTCATCTCTTCATATAGCTTTTCTTGTTCTTTAGTTAGAGCTACATGTCGTTTCATATATATTTTATCAGGCAAATCTAAACAATCTTCTTTCAATACTCTGTAAGAAAAACCTTTTAATCTATCAGATAACTCACCTAAGTTTTGAAACTTGTGTACTGTTTGTATTGATCTACCCCTTACATGTATTGTTTTCATAATCGCATATCTATTTCTAAACGCATACCAAGAATTAAAATTCAAGAGAAACGGATCAAGGAACTCACATTGTGTATATAAATCTAAAGGATTTTTAGTTACAGGCGAACCCGTAAGGATTCGCCTATATTTAGCTATAGGAGCAAGAGCTAAAACGTTTTTGGTTCTCTTCGCTGATGGATTTTTTATTGTAGTAGATTCATCCATAGCCATCAAAGTTTTGTGTGAATATAAAAATTTTTGTGCAAACTTAACACCTTTGTCTGTAGACAAAGCCTCTACATTCATAATTAATATGTGAAGTTCAGATCCTGTTTCAAATAAAGTTTCTAATTTTGTTTGTTGTTTTTTAGTAATGTTTGCTTGCCACAATACAGTTTTGTGTTCTATGTGATCAGGCAAGTGTGCAGGTAATTCTTGTTCATGCCAGGTTTTAACAACACCTTTTGGTGCAACTATTAATGCACCATCAACTTTACCCTTATCATAAAGCATGGCTAAATTATCTATTAATACTTTTGTTTTTCCTGTACCCATTTCCATAAAATAACCGTAGGTCTCTTTATTCCAAGACTTTTCAAGCGCAGTCATTTGATGCCCATAAGGCTTCAACTTAAATTTGTAATTCATAATATCTTTCTATTGACATTAATATAAGGGATGTTATATGATTTGTCAATGTCAGAAAGCATAAAGTACGAAGATATGAAAAATAATTATACGTCCACTGTATATGTTATTCAGGAGATAGCTGGTACAAAAGCAGGTAATCCAAAAATAAATATTATGGGGGCAAGTGGTTATGGTCAGTTTAAATTTTTACTACCAGAGTTTTCGCAAATGATATTTTCTCCAGGTCCATTAATTTTTAAATTAAGACAGGGTTTAAAAAATTATAAAACTAGAGATTATTTACTACTTACAGGCGATCCTGCAATCATAGGTGTTGCATGTTCTATTGTATCTGATATTACAACGGGTAAATTTAATTTACTAAAGTGGGATAAACAAGAAAGAAAATATTATCCTATTGAAATTAACTTATATGAGAAAGGAGAGATTGATGAATAACATTGATTTCGAAAAAGACCAACAGAATAGTGTAAAGAAGATAGACAATATCGAATCACTATCAGATCAAGTTATTAAGTTAGAGTCTGTTTTTTCAGATATAGAAAAAGCAGAAGAAAATTTAAAAACTTTAAAAAAGAAAAGAGATCACATATCAGGAGAGGTTATACCAACCATGATGACTGAGATGGGATTATCAGAATTAAAACTTCAAGATGGATCACATCTTAAAGTTGCCACTTCTTATAAAGCTCACATTAGTGAAGCAAATAAAGAAATGGCGTTTAACTGGCTTCGTGACAATGGACTAGGTGATATTATTAAGAACGAGATCTTGGTAGCATTTGGTCGTAACGAAGATAACAAGGCAGCGTCCTACGCTGAACTTGCGAAGAGTCAAGGGTTTCAACCGACACAAAAGATGAAGGTTGAACCCATGACTCTGAAAGCGTTAGTCCGTGAACGTTTAGAGGCAGGTAAAGAAATGCCAACGGAAATTTTCGGTGTATTTACCGAGAATAAAACAACAATAAAAAGGAACAAATAAAAATGAACCAAGTAGCAACTAAAAAAGAAGGTGCATTAGCAGTAAATATGTTTGAAGCTGATGCAAACAAAGGTGCTCAAAATATATCGCAAGAAGATCTTGCGTTACCTTTCTTAAAAATTTTGGGACAACTATCTCCAGAGGTAAACAAAAGAGATGGTAAATATGTAGAAGGTGCTGAACCTGGCAAAATAATTAATACCGTCACTAATCAATTGTATGATAGTGTTGATGTTGTGCCAGTGTTTTACAAAAGACAGTACATAGAATGGCAAGACAGAGGTACATCATCAGGTGCACCAGTAGCTATTCACGAAGCAGGTAGTGATATAATTAATCAAACCAAAAGAGACGCTTCGTATAAAGATAGATTGCCAAATGGTAACTACCTTGATAATACTGCTAATCATTTTGTACTACAGCTAGGTGATAATCCACAAACAGCATTAATTTCTATGAAATCTACTCAATTAAAAGTTAGTAGAAAATGGAATTCAATGATGATGGGTATCAAAATGCAGGGTAAGAACGGATTGTTTACTCCGCCTACATACAGCCACATTTATAAACTATCTACTGTTCAGATGTCTAACGACAAAGGAACATGGTTTGGTTGGGATGTAGCGAAAGTAGGTCCTGTAACTGATAAATCAGCTTACGAGATGGCGAAGAGTTTTGCTGAAAGTGTTGGCAAGGGGGAAGTCCAGGCTAAACACGGTTCGGAAGAAAACGAATCAAAACAACCATACTAAACGTATCCTAGGTGGTGGGCGGCTACGCGAGAGTAAGTCGCCCACGTTTAATTATGGTTGAGCAGTTTAAAAAAATATTTGAAGGATTAGATCGTGCTCATGGTGTCACTAAAATAGGTGAATCGAATGGCAATGGCACCAAAGTAAAAGGACAATCTTTTGTAAAACGTGAACCGGTTACAGATGATCTTTGGCAAAAACATTTAAATGGTATTGAAAGTTTAGGTGTTATACCGATTAACGATGATAATAATTGTAAGTGGGGATGTATAGACATAGACTCTTATGCAGGATTTGATCACAAACAATTAATAGAAAAAATAAAATCTTTTAATTTACCACTAGTAGTATTTAGATCTAAGTCAGGTGGTGCACACGTATTTTTATTTACTGAAGAATATGTTTCTGCAAAGTCCATGCAAGATAAGCTAATGGAAATCAAAGCAGTTTTAGGTTACGGAGGATCAGAAGTTTTTCCTAAACAAACAGAATTAAAATCGAAAGATGATACAGGAAATTTTTTAAATTTACCATACTTTAATGGTGACAGTACAACAAGATATGCCTTTCTTGAAAATGGAGATGCTGCTAGTATGGATGGTTTTTTTGATCTGTACCAAAATAAAAAACAAAAAGATATAACTCTAATAAAAGTTAAAAGACCTGAATCAGAATACAGTGATGGGCCACCTTGTATTGAAACATTAGCTATGAATAAAATAGGTGAAGGTGGTAGAAATAATGCATTGTTTCATTATGGTGTTTATGCAAAACAAAAATGGCCAGCAGAATGGAAATCAAAAGTAATGTTATTTAATGCAACTGCAATGCAAAAACCTTTGTCTGATTCAGAAGTACAAATAATTGTAAATCAACATGAGAAAAAAGAATGGGGATATAAATGTAAAGATGAACCTATGTGTAGTATGTGTGATAGAACTTTATGTAGAAGTAGAAAATATGGCATTGGCCAAGAGATACTATTTCCTGGGCTAACCGACCTTCAGGTTATTGATCTGGAGGACCCTTACTATTATCTTAATGTAGATGGAGAAAGATTATACTTAGAGAATGTAAAATACTTAAGACAACAAAGTTTATTTCAAGAGGCATGTATGAAACAATTAAGGAATAGACCTATAACTTTAAAAGAAAAAGATTGGGTGCAGCTTACAAATATATTATTAAACAATGCAGAGGTAACAGAACCCGCGCAAGGAATGAGAACAGAAGATCAGTTACAAAATCATTTAGAAGAGTTTTGTTTAAATAGACAAGTATCAACAGATAAAAACGATTTAAAGAAAGGTGGTGTATGGACTTCAGAAGGTCATCATCATTTTGTTTTTGATAGGTTCTATCATCAGTTTTTAATTAGACGTAGATGGGATGTGGGCTACCAAAGAACCGGACAAATGTTAAAAGAAAAATGTGGATGTGAAGATAAAAGATTAGGAAAAGAAAGACTGTCTGTGTTTGTAGTCAAAGAGTTTGATAAGAAGATAGATGAATATAATCAAAAAAAATTAAAAGAGGACTCACCATATTAATGAAAACAATTGTATTAGGACCACCAGGTACAGGAAAGACAACTACTTTATTGAACAAAGTAGATAGTTATTTAAAAAAAACAGACCCTGATAAAGTTGGATACTTCGCATTTACACAGAAAGCTGCATACGAAGCAAGAGATAGAGCTATTAAAAAATTTAATTTAACGGAGGATGATCTTCCATATTTTAGAACATTACACTCTTTAGCGTTTAGAAAACTAGGTATAAAAAAAGAAGATGTAATGCAGCGTAGACATTATATTGATCTTGGAAATAAACTAGGCTTTCCTGTAAACTATGCAAGATTTGAAGATGATCACAATGGTATATTTACCTCTGACAGTGAATACTTACGAATAATTAATCTCGCAAAGTTACGAAATATTACAGCTGAACAACAGTTTGATTTAGCAGAGCACAATCAAGATTTAGAAAGAGATAAACTTAAAGTTATTGAAAATGAAATAGAGAGATATAAAAAAGAATATAACTTAATAGATTTTAATGACATGATTTTAAAATTTATAAAATCAGATAAATCACCAAAGTTTGACGTAGTGTTTATAGACGAAGCACAAGATCTATCATTAATGCAATGGGACATGGCAAAGAGTATTTGGAATAAAACTACAGATTCTTTTATTGCAGGAGACGATGACCAGGCAATATTTAGATGGGCTGGAGCCGATGTAGATTCTTTTATTGCACAGAAAGGTTTGATAATGCCATTAAAACAATCACACAGAATACCAGCGATGGTGCACAATGTTGCGATGAATATAATTAATAAAGTTAAAAATAGAATAGATAAAACCTGGCAACCAAAAACACACAAAGGATCTTTATCAAGGTATGATGATTTTGAACAACTTAACATGACTTCAGGTGAGTGGTTAATTTTATCTAGAACTAAATACATGTTAAAAGATTTAGAGGATACTTTATATCGTAATGGTTTGTACTATAGAAATAAATTTAAGAAAACCAAAGAACAAGATTTACATTACGCTGCACAAGACTGGGAGAACCTACGTAAAGGTCAACCGATAGCATATAAACAAGTAGAAAGAATATATGGTTATATGAAAGACAACACAGACAAGAAAAAATTAAAAGGTATGTTAAAGGATGCATCTTACGATATTACTACATTGAAAAAAGATTATGGTTTAAAACTAGATAGCAATGCAGTTTGGTATGAAGCTTTTGACGATGCACCAAGTAGAGATATTAATTATTTAAGAAAAATGAGAAAGAATGGAGAGAAACTAAATGAACCACCGAGAATAACTTTGTCCACTATACATGGTGCAAAGGGTGGTGAAGCACAAAACGTTGTGTTGTTAACTGACTTGAGTGAAAACACAATGAAGGCCTATGAAAAAAACCCCGATGATGAGAATAGATTATTCTATGTTGGTGCAACACGGACCAAGGAACATCTACATATCATATCACCAAAACAAGAATACAAAGGATACAGCATATGACAGATAAAGATTTATTTAAATCAACAACCTACAATTCATTAGAAGATCAAGTTGGTGGGAAGCATTATCGTAAGATGAAGATTCAACCCGCAGAGTTTATAAACGAGAACAAATTGCTATTTGCGGAGGGCAATGCTATAAAATATATTTGTAGGCATCAGTCTAAAGGAAAGGAACAAGATATAAAAAAAGCAATACATTATCTTGAAATGATACTAGAGAGGGATTACTCATGATACAGAAACCGGTATTCACACCACAAACAGAATGGGTACCACCAGAATCTTTTCCAGATCTATCACAGTATGAAGAAATATCTATTGACTTAGAAACAAAAGATCCTGATCTTAAAACAATGGGATCGGGCTCTATTACAGGTAGATCAGAAATAGTTGGTATAGCTTTAGCTGTTGAAGGATGGTCAGGATATTATCCAATAGCACACGAAGGCGGTGGTAACTTAGACAAGAAAAAAGTTATGGACTACTTTAGAACTATTCTAAACTACCCATCTACCAAGATATTTCATAATGCTATGTACGATGTATGTTTTATTAGAGCTGCAGGACTTAAAATTAATGGTCGTATAGTAGATACCATGATTGCTGGCTCTCTCGTAGACGAGAATCGCTTTCGTTACGATTTAGGCTCCATGGGTCGGGATTACCTTGGAAGAGGCAAAAATGAGGCTGTATTAGCCGAAACAGCAGCTATCTGGGGTGTAGATGCTAAGTCTGAGATGTATAAGTTACCTGCTATCTATGTTGGAGAATATGCAGAGCGAGATGCAGAACTAACCTTAGATCTATGGCAACAAATGAAACAAGAGATACAACATCAAGATATAGAAGCTATCTTTGATTTAGAGACCGAACTTTTTCCTTGCCTTGTTGATATGCGATTTTTAGGTGTGCGAGTAAACGTTGAAGGAGCGAATCAATTAAAACACAAACTGCTAACAGAAGAAAAAGAATGCCTACAAAAAGTAAAAAAAGAAACAGGAGTAGATACCCAAATATGGGCTGCTCGATCGATTGCGCAAGTCTTTCAAAAACTGAACCTACCTTTTGACCGAACTGAAAAAACAAATTCTCCATCTTTTACAAAAAACTTTTTAAAGAATCATCCTCATCCAATAGTTAAACATATTGCTAGAGCTCGTGAAATAAACAAAGCTCACACTACATTTATTGATACCATATTAAAACATGAACATAAAGGAAGAATACATGCAGAAATAAATCAACTTAGATCAGATCAAGGGGGCACGGTCACTGGTAGATTTAGTTATAACAATCCAAACTTACAGCAGATACCAGCACGGAACAAAGAACTTGGACCACTGATCAGAAGTTTATTTATACCTGAAGAAGGATGTCAATGGGGAGTATTTGATTACTCACAACAAGAACCACGTTTAGTTGTTCACTATGCATCACTACAAAAAATGTATGCAGTCAATGATGTATTAGATGCTTATCAAGATGGTAACGCAGACTTTCATCAGATTGTAGCTGAGATGGCACAGATACCTAGAGAACAAGCTAAGACAATTAATCTTGGATTATTTTATGGCATGGGTAAAAATAAATTACAAGCTGAACTTGGTGTTAGTAAAGAGAAAGCCAATGATTTATTTAGACAATATCATTCTCGTGTGCCATTTGTAAAACAATTAATGGATAGTGTTATGGCCCGTGCACAAGATAGAGGTAAGGTTAGAACTTTATTGGGTAGACTATGTAGATTTCATTTATGGGAACCAAATCAGTTTGGTATCCATAAACCATTGCCTCACGATGCAGCACTCGCGGAACACGGACCAGGGATTAGAAGAGCTTTCACATACAAAGCATTGAATAAATTAATTCAAGGTTCTGCTGCAGACATGACAAAGAAAGCTATGATAGATTTACATAAAGAAGGCATCACACCACATATACAAGTGCATGATGAACTTGATATATCAGTTGATAATAATGCAGATAAAATAAAAGAAATTATGGAGTCTGCAGTTGAACTAGAAGTGCCTAACAAAGTGGACTATGAATCTGGTCCTAATTGGGGTACAATTAAATGAGGATTTATTATGGCTTATTTAAATGCAAACATTCCTGTAGAGTATGCACAGATAAGAAGGGAATATCTTTATGATCTTAAAAAACATCATGGAGAAGTTGAAGACTGTATTATCTTTGGTGTTAGCTGTATTACAGGTCGTGCTCTTTTATTTCATGCTATCATGGAAAATGGTGCAATCTTTTATCGTCTCCCAATTACGGCTTTTATTCAACGTGGTTTTCAACCGGAAGCTGTTCCATCCCGTAGACTTGATGAATTACAGCTTTGGAATTCTTTTAGTTATTATCCTGCTATTACTAGTTGGGATATTTTAGAATCACAATCAGGTAAATACATAGGTAAAGATAAAAAATGGCATTGGGGTAAATATTTATTTACTGTTGACTTTGCACACCCAGAGCCTAATATACTCGACACTGATCATTCAGAGATTCCGCACGAACATAAGTGCGCACACGTACTTGCATTAAATGATGGCAACTACGCAGCACAACCTAACAACAGATTAATTTGGGATATACCGTCGTTTACGGTAAAAGACGAAACACCTGATTGGAAGGTACAAACTAATTACTGGAACGTAGAAGATACACAACAGTGGCGAACAGAAGACACTGACAATTTCTTTTACGAGATAGAGGAGAAAAAAAATGATTAATAAATGTAAAAACATATGTTGTAAAATATGGGAAAAAATTAAATCTATATTTACACCAAGAAAACAATAATGGATTTAGCAGCATTATTAA
>Ga0209348_1000366_pt1 | contig 24651 bp, 40 predicted proteins | sample ETNvirenome_2_30_FD_184065 | JGI IMG/M metagenome (GOLD analysis project Ga0209348, IMG submission 184065) | Marine viral communities from the Pacific Ocean - ETNP_2_30 (SPAdes) (version 2) | ecosystem: Environmental > Aquatic > Marine > Oceanic | place: Pacific Ocean | collected 2013-06-22
GGTTAATTTGCAGAATTTTCAGGCTTTTCTGCGAGGGGGAGAAAAGCAAGATGAAAACTTTACCACCTGCGGCAAGCCTATCGGTATGCCAATTTATTTGATATTTTGACAGACCACAATTCTTAATCTCTTTTGATTTTAATTCAAGCCAAAAATCTACACCATTGATACAGCCATTCACATCAGGTATACCATTGATTGTATTGGACTCTATTCTCATTAAGTGCCAATTGTTTTTTGTTTTCTGTAATTGGTTAAGATGTATCCAAAGTTCCGACTCTTTCATATTAGTTTTTTCTATCTCTCCAATCTCTAGCTTCACCTCTTGATTCAACTATTTCTTTATAACAAGTATAATTACTATGAGAGGTTATAACTGTTTCTTCCTTATCGGTACAAGTGTAAAAACATTTAACTGCATCCTCTCCAAAGAATGGTTCTACTCTTATCTCTTTTGTCAATCTACAATTCACAAAATACTGATTCAGTTTATCGTATAATCTTCCCTTAGCTAACAACCCAAAGCTTTTCGTTAAAAGCAGAAAAAGTAAAAATATAAATGAGAAATAATAAAAAGCTTTCATACCTAAATGTTTTATACAAAGTTAGGTATGAAAGCAAGGAAGGATTAGTGATTAATTTGTATTTGGGTTTGCGTCAATTAATGCCATCGCATCTTTTAAAGTGTTGGCGGCATCGTGCCAATCAATTTCTCCAAATTCTCCCTCAGTACCAATATTCCAATGAACATAAGATTTATCAAAATCAGCATCCATTCTTTCAATAAAGAAGCCTTTGTATTTGTAACTACCTTCTTGTAATTTAATTTTTTTCTCCATTTTTTTCTCCGTTGTTTGTGTGAAAAATCATTTCCTCACACTTATATAATATCACATCTAATATGTGATGCAAGTCTTTTTTTATTTTTTCTCAGGAGTTACATCAATAATATTGGTAGAATCTGCAATTTTTGTTTCAAGCTCCTCTAACCTTTTTTCAAGTTGATCTCTTGTCATACCCTCTAATGTGCTGTGTGTTATTTCTTTTTTGTCTACGAACATTCCTGCCATCTGTCCTGCTCTATATTCTGCATTAATAGCACCTGTATATTGACCTTTAATTTCTGCTCCGTTCCTCAACCTTTCAAATACTTTATATCTTTTTAATTTATCTTTTTCATACTTTTCTATTTCTTGTGACAATCTTTTTTCTAAATATCTACAGATATGAGGACTTTGATCAGGGTTTGTTAGCCTACTTGCAAGAGCATATGGTTTACCTTCGTTACCCTCACTTGTATAACCTGCTTGCAAAGCGGCATCTGCCTTTGATATAGAACCCCAATTGGCTACCAATATGTCAACAAATTTCATTTGCTTCGGTGTCAACTCATTTGTTTTTTTTAATATGTTTGGTTTTCTTGGCATCAATTATCGTAATTTAATAATATTTCTTCATCTTTTTTTATTTTTTTTATTGTGACTATATTAAAAATAATGTAATCGTCCCAATTTTCTTTTATAAACAATTCACAATTGTTATCTTCACTATGGTTTACAAAACCTCCGAGTGGCGTCCTAACATATCCATAAATCATAGGTACTTTTATATGACTAGAACCTAAATCCAATCCTTCTTCTAAATTATCCATCGCAAAAATTCCGTGTCCATCAATTTTACTCTCTGCAATCTTCAAATTATTAGGTAATGGATTGTAATAAAACCTATTCATTTTCAAGTGTGTCATATTATTTTAAATTATCACAGTTTTCCTAAAATTACTATAATATAGTTTCTTACAAATAAAAATATAAAAAAAAGGTCTATATATCGCCTCAAAAATTGTATTTTTCCTATTTTTTAGGAATTTTTCCTAAAATTTTCCTAAAACTTTTTGTCTTTTTTCCTAGTTTTCTGCTTATTTTCCTAGTTTTCCCAAAATATTACTCTATTTTACCTTTTTACTTTTATTTTTTTTTTCTAAGTAAACATATTATAGAAAAACAACAATATTGATGTATGATAGATTATGGATTTATATACTCTAGAGTTCCTTGCGGCGTGTTCCGCTATTATTAGCATCTATGTCTATGGTAATGGATCACCGATTGCTCCGTTAATTGGTATGGTATCTCAGGTCATTTGGATATGGTGGTGCATTGAAATGGAATTGACAACGATGTTTTTGTTATGTCTTACAATGGTAATGGTTCACATACGCAATTTTAGACGGATGAAGACAGCTAAATTTTTGTCAAGATGGTATCGTAAATAATTACAGGTTCAGTATTATGTATTTCTTCTCTAAGCACATCTAACTTACGTCTTATGTGTTTTTTTGATTCAGGATCAATGTCGTGATCTAACAGGCAATATATTCTATGATATTCGGACCATCTAATTTGTTTTTTATTAAAATACATTACTCTTCTTTTAAGAGCATTTATGTAATGCTGTTTCATTTCATCGGCATCTAGTAAAGCCCATTCACAAACAATTTCATAGTCCCGTGAGCCGTGGATGATCCAGTTATGGGCATTTATCTTTTGTAATGAAGCTTTTCTATCGGAAGCATTTATGAGAGTATCGTCAAAAGCATTAAGGACAACGGCTCTCCATAACTTATTTTCAGGTTCTAAAGTTTTATCAATCATAGACCTGGTAAAACCGAGTCCCATCATTTTAAATAAGTGAGGACTTGATGACATTAGTGAGCAAAATTTTTTATGAGCTCGTCTATGATAAGTTTATAATTTTTGATGATTTTTGGTGTCGCTTTTTTTTCTTGTTTTAATATCATATAATCAATGTAGAGTTTTTCAATTAATTCTGTTTTCTCATAACCATTCATTTTATTAGGATCAACAAGTAATTCAGTATCCTCTGATTCAAGAACATTTTGCCAATCGAACCGATCATTTGTCATTATCATAGTATAGACTCTTACAGTTAAAGTTTCTATAAGCTGTTATTTATATATTTCTGAGTCGTAGCCGTTGATGTTGAATCTTCGTTGTTGTTGGTACTTGATGTTCCGACTTTTGAACGTAGGTAGTTGGCTATCGCAGTTTGGACAAACAAACCTTAAATTACAAAGTCTATTATCTTTTTTTACACCATTTATATGATCAAGCACAAGAGATAATTTTTTTTGTTGCCATTTTCCATCATTGCCGCAAATTTGGCAACAGTAGGGGATAAGCTTATCAGCAATGATTCTGGACTTGAGCCGAGAGTAATTTTTATAATTAGAGTTACATACAAACAATTTTTCGTTAGGAATCTTTGTATGTTGGTTTGCCATCTTATTTTTTTAAGAAATGTTTTCTATCCTCTAAATATTCTTTCATCCGTCCTCTAATGATATCGGCAATTGATATACTTAAGCCTAAATTTTTACTTTGAGAAAAAGCAATTGCTGATAGTTGTTCTTTCATTTTAACAGGCATATTTAAATTATAGGTTACTGTCGGTTCTTTTATTTTATGAGGTCTAGGCATATTAGCACCAATACTTTATGTCATCGTTTAGAGTAGCTAAACCTGAACTGTTTATATTGTCTCGAGCATCATCCTTGTGCCCTGATCCGTGGCACGTGGTACAAGTCGTTGAATTATCCATAGCTGATAATTTTGTTTTGTCTAATTTTACATAGCCATTGCCTAAGCAATCTTCACAAATTAAAAATGTTTTCATTTATTCTCCTCTGCCACAATTATTGATTTAAAAAGTTGATAGGCAATTTGTGGCACGATTGAATTACCTAACGACTTTATTCTTCCGACTCTATCTTTGTCCAGTTCATAGGATACCCCATTAGGAACTCCACAAAGGTTGGATTCAGTCTCCCACCAACTTTGGGTGGGTTTTTCTCCTGCATTAAGTCCCCCACTATTGAGTCTCTGTTCTTCTGACTTTTGGGAAAGCTGGTGTTCTTCCAATCGCTGGTCGTGGGAGTATTGTATATTTTTTTGATCTTGTCTGGGTTGAATACTGCGGCTGTCAAATTGTTCTGACGATTCTCTCGCCATCTTTTCGTTGCTTTGTTTGAATCTTGAGTTGTAGGAGTTGGATATAACCCAACGCCAGTATTTATTTTTTCCTCCCTCTGAACTGCGTGCCGAAGAGCATAATGCAGATTGATCCCCTTTTTTTTCTTTTCCTCTGCTCTCTTCTCCCAATTCTCTATGTCCTCTGTTGGACTTGTCATTCCATCGTTGGTGTTGGGTGTCGGATACATTAATGTCGCTACTGTTTCCTCCAGTTTTGCTCCTAATTTTCCTCTGTTGTCCACTCTCTTTTTTACTGTTTTTAAGTTTTCGGTCATTGCAGATGAGGCTCTCGGTGTCGGATACAACTTTATCGCTCTGTTTAATGTCATCTGAAGGTGTTTGCCTGTCTTTGGATTGTAAGCTCTCTCGTTTGGCTTCAGTGGTAATCCATCCTTGTTTGTTAATGTTTCCACTATTTTCTCTCCTGCCTCTTGTGCCGATGGAGTTGGATACATTGTGTCCGATAATCCAGACTCTTTTTCTTTGATGCCAACCACCGATGCCTGAAGCTGGAATAACAAGACATTGGACTTGGAAACCCTCGGCTTCCAGGTCATCTTGCACCTGTCTGAGCACCAAGCCGTTTTGGATGTTAACAAGTCCGTCAACATTTTCTCCAATAAACCACCTCGGTTTGAATTCGGCAACGACTCTAATAGTTTCATCCCAGAGATATCTATCGTCATCTCTTCCTTTTTGCTTGCCTGCAACGGAGAAAGGCTGACAGGGGAATCCTCCTGAAATAATGTCAACTGCTTCAAATGTATCTCTTTTAACATCTCTAATATCTCCTATTATCGGAATGCCTGGAAAATTTTTTTGTAACACTTTGTGACAAAATTTATCTTTCTCCACAAACCCTATTGTTTCAATATTATTATATTCTGCCGCTAAAGAAAAGCCACCAATACCAGAAAAAAGGTCAAGCAGTTTCATTATTTCATAAGTTCCTTATCAATTTTTTTACAATTGTTTTCAAAATCTTTTTGAGAATACTTTTTCCGTTTTATATGTAGCCACATCCATTGGTAAAGTAACTCTTTTTTTTTAGGCGACATTTTCATTCTTTTTCTTTCGTTACACATTTTTGTTTGTATTTCGTATACCCACCAGGTAAAGTTAATGCAGGATTCTTAGGGTCTGCCTTTGACCAACCCTTGTCAACCCAGACACAAGTATATTGACGTTCATTGTTTTTTTTCTGTACAAAAAAATCAGCATTGCTCCAGGTATATAAATTAATCATTAAACCTACTATTAGTGTTTCCATTTTTACTCCTTATCTTTTATTTGATCCCATTTATTTAGTTTATATTTTTGAAACCATACAGAGGGCTTGTTACATTTTGCCGCTCTGAATTGTCTCAATGGATATTTTTCTTCGTAATGTTCTACCAACTCAAAAACTGCTTTGCCACAATCAGTAACCCAATGGTATGGATAATGTTTCATATATAGTTTGTTGTTTAACTCAAACCAAAGTGTGATGATAAAAAAATCAAACATCTATGCCAAGCCTTTCTTTTGCTTTTTCTCTAATTAAAAAAGTTTCTTTATCGTAACAACCCCAACCTGTGACATCATTACCATTTTGTTCTTCATAGATATCAACCTGCTCCCAGATTTGTGTTATGTCACAATGATCAACTTCACCATAAATATGCTCCAAGCCATTGGATAAAAAAAATATAACAATCCATTTCATAAATACTCCTTAAAATCGTGGTTCGTGTAAATTACCATTAAGAATCATTTCTTCATAATAATCGGCTTCTTTATCATACCACAGAGCTTTACTGTAATCGCCTTTTACTCTACACATTCGAGCTTGATGACGAGAATCGTTCATTTCTTGTTCGCAACTTGCTAATCTCGGATCAATCATTATCTTGTCTACAAAAAACATAAAAATGATCTTCAAAATCTTCACACTTTCTTACTGTAAGTGCTTTCATCTTACGACCATTAAATTCAAATTTTGATCCTTCAACCACAGGTAGAGTTGTTGGCATTGAAATGTGTACACCTTTTTCATAATCCTCAAAAGGCTTTGAATCATCTCTAAAGCCTGGAGAATAATTTTTATTGTCAATAAAAACTAAGAAAGGTGACCATCTTAAATTATTTTGTTGAGCAGTATTATCCTTCTTTAACATAGGACTCTTTACCTTTCTCTAATAATTTTTGTGAAAGACCATCATAGCTTGACCCATCTTTATCAGCTTGAAATTTAATATATTCATCAATGAGCTTACTGATCATATTATTAGGTCTTCTATATTTGACATCACACAAACCTCGCAGTTTGTAATAACATTCTTTTCGGATGGCAACTGTATGCCATTTACTTGTATCCATAAATTTTCCTTATATAAAAAATTAGTATTAGTTTAAAATATATATGACTAAATGTGATATTGCAAGAGAATTGACATCTTTTATGTATTTTTTTATAATTAGCTTAGAAAGGATGTAAATAGTATGGAAGAATTGTTAACAACTAATCCACTATTAGCTGAAAAAATGTCATTGGAAAATCAATGGAATGCTCAATATGCTCAGAATGGTATCTATACTACTGAGATGAAAAGTCTTGAGGATAAAATTGAAACTTTGAAAAAAGCTTTAATCTTGTATGACATAAAAAAAGCTAAAGAAGATATTAAATAGCCTCACCGAAATCTTTTCCCAAGGCTATATCTACTTTATTGGGAACTTTCAGTTCTACGGCACTCTCCATCACACTTTTTATTTTATCAACATCTTTATCATCACTAACTGAGAAACATAATTCATCGTGTATTTGTATTAATGGTAAAAACCCATTGTCATAACAATCAAGAATTGCTTTCTTAGTTTGATCTGCGGCACTACCTTGAATTAATCTGTTCAATGCTTTGTATGTAAATGCTCTTTTTATATTAGATGCACCATATTTAGCTGAAGCATTCTCAAAAGTTTCAGGAGTGTGAATGCCAAAATCTTTAGTTTCCCACATATCAAATCTACATTTTCTACCAAGCTTAGTTCTAATTGTCCCCTCATTGTTAGCTTTATTCATACAACGATCAGATAACAATTTCACAAATGGAGCTTTTCTGTTAAATTTAGAAATTAGTTCACTTGCTTCTTCAAAAGCTAAACCAAGCATATTAGCTAATTTATTTTTTCCCATACCATACATTAATCCTAAACCGATTGTTTTTGCTTGCTTACGATCTATACCAACTAAATCAGCAACTGTTTGATGAAAGTCGGCATCGGCTTTTGCATAAGCTTCAACTAATTCTTGAGAACCTTCATAACCCTCACCGATACTTGAGGCATAGTGAACCACGAGCCGTGGTTCTTGTTGCGAGTAATCAAAGCTACCCCATTTTTCACCCTCTTCAGGCAGAAACAAACCTCTTATTAATGGTCCAAATTCTTTATTTCTAGCAGGCAGTTGTTGTAAGTTAGGACTAGACATACTAAGCCTACCACTTACTGTACCTCCGTTATCGGATCGTAATTGATTTATCTCTCCGTGAACTCTACCTTTGTGTTCAAATCGCATTATTGAATTAAGAAAAGTATTATGAAATTTATTGACCTCTCTAGCCTTTACTATAAGTTGTGAAATTTTTTCATTTGAGTTTACTAACCAGTTTTGTGTAAAACTTGGCTCATTACTTTTTGCAGTTTTCGGATATTCAATTCCTAGTTTATCAAAAGCAAAAGCTATTTGCCTAGCCGCCCATATATCTATGTCTTTACCGACCAACTTTTTTATGTTTAACAAAATTTGTTTTTCTTTTTGTAAGAAATTTTTTTTTAGAATTTCTGCTTTTTCTATGTCAACTCTTATGCCTTTCATTCGCATTTCTATAAGTATTGGTAAAAGTTTTTTTTCTAACTCCCATATTGTTTCTAAATTTTGCTGATGTATTTCGTGTTTAAATCTTTGCCAAAGAAGGTAAGTGAGTCTTGCATCTTGCTCTGCATAAAATCCAACGTGTTCAGCAGGTAACTTCCACATTTCTTTTTTAGGGTCAACTCCGTGAGCTTTAGCGGCTTCATTTAAATCAGTTTCGGCTTTGAGCTCACCAATGTAATCACGAGCCAAAGCATTCAATTTATATGTATACCTATTCTCATCAATTAATGCACCTGCTATCATTGTGTCAACGATCTCACCTTTTACATCTATTCCATAGGCTTTTAACCAGCCGACATCATATTGAGCATTATGAAAAATTTTACGACAAGGCAAAGCACATACATCTTTGATATACTTTAATACCTGCTCTTTTATTAGATTACCACCACCAAAATGAGCAAAAGGATAATAACCCTCCCAACCCTCAGTAGCTACAGCGAAACCAATTATCTCTCCTTTGTTTGTTGCCCATCCTGCCCCTAAACCTTCATTAATGCCATCGTCTTTAGTTTCTAGATCAATAGCTATCTCTTCGGCATAAGATAAATCTTTATACTCACTTGGTGCTGACCAAATATGTTTTTTAAAATTAAATGTTAATTGTAAACTAGTCACTTGTTTTTATTTCACCTGTAGATGTAAGAATAGGCTGATTAGGATCAGTAGTTGGTTCTGGTAGCATAAATTCTGTTTTACCAACAAAAAATAAATTACCTGAAACAGTAATTCTCTCTTCATCTATTTCATAATAAGGATATACTGTGTGACACAAATTTGCAGGGAAAATATAACCTGATCCCTCATAAGTTTTATCAACAAGTTTTGTTGCTGAACGTATGTCATTATCTTGACCCATATGAATAAAATCTAAAGCACCTGCAGAGATGGAATTAGATTCTGCACCTGGACTAATCTTTGCCTGATCTTCAAAAATAAAAGGAACTTGCACAAATATTACAAATGAAAATACACCAAAATGTTTATGCACTGGGTTAAATTCGTGTTTTTTCATAAAGTTAACCCACAAGTTAGCTAAATATAAAGCGACAGGAGTTTGTCTTTGTACTGCTTTTATTTTTTGTCTTTGCACATAATCACGCAAATCTTGTTTTTCAAATATAAAATTATCTAAAAATTTATACAACTCTGGAAAATTAGGGTCTAAAACATATTCATCTCTTATGTTACCAGCTAGATGCATATTCCACTTCAATTGTTTATTTGTCCGATCTACTTGAGATATTCTTAATTTAAGTTCATCAAAAATTTGTGCGGGTAATGTAAACTTTTTCAGATATGGATATTCATTACTCATAGTCTCTTTCTATTATCATATCAATATAATGTTTAGCTTTTTCTAAATCATCTTTTCCATTTTTATTTTTATGCCTACAAATATACTTTATAACATTACCCTCAGCAAATAGTAACTTGTTTGTATTAATAAATTTAGCGGGTTGAATTTTAAAACTTTGATAGTGCTTACCACCCTTTTTCCACAAATTATCCATATTTTTTTTCAACCTTTTTTTGTAATTGCAAAAATGTCAATTCATTTTTATCTTCCAAAAACTCAGTTGTAAGAATAAAACGAGGTCCATCATAATTTAAAACCATATGTTCTTTTTGATTGTTAAAAAGATATCTAGTGCCTGGAAAATATCTTAACTCAGTAAATGTGTGGTTTACATCAGGTGCATTTCTAAAAAAAGTATATGAGGTATTAGGTGATTGTATAAGCATATTTATGCATACACCCCTGTTACTATCGGTGTGCCAATTGTACATAGTTTGATGTTCCATCTTTAGAACTCCTGCTTTAAAAGGATGCTCTGAATACAACCATTTGTAAAAATGATCTCTCATAACAATTTCGTGAGGCACTAAACAAGCGGCAAAATTAAAATAGTCAATCCATTCAGTTTCAGGATTCCATATTATGTTATCTAATTGTGAATCATAAAATTGACCAACTTTAAGTTCTTTAAAATAAGGTATCATTATTGAGACTCCTGTAAATAAATTAAATAATCCTTACCAATTGGATAATTAAAATGAAAATCTGTTGAAAGTATATGTAAAGTATCTCTTGCTCTTGTAACAGCAGTATAATACACTCTCTTTTCATCTGATTTTTCATCTCTGTTTTTTTTATCAAAACTAGATGCATAATTTGTTTTAGAGTAAATCAAAACATTATTAGCCTCTCCACCCTTTACAGAATGTATTGTATCAATAATTATGTTTGGGCTTTTTGATAAAATTTTTTGTCCATAGTTTTTTAACAATTGAACAAAGTATGATACTTGATTGTCTTTAAAATTTCTTTTTAAAACTTCCCACCAATTTTTTTGTAAATATGAATCATCCATATTTAAACCTGCCCATTCTCGTAAATCTTTTAAATTAAACATTTGTGTATCAGGTATTGTTTGCCAAAATTTAGAAGTCCTAAAATTAAAATCTTCAAGTTCTCTAATGTATTTATACATATTTTCTGCACTATTCCTAGTGATTTTTTTATTATTACATAGCACTGTCCAGGCTTTTATTGCCTCCCATTGCTTAACATCAAAACTCTTATTACCTTTATTATCTGAAAAATATAAGCCTACTGTTTTTGCCGCCATACGAAGTTCATTTACAGTTGAGTGAATTCTGCCCAGTATGTACCAAGTACCTTGTAATTTGTGAAATGGCACTTCTTTAAAATTTAGATACCGACTAACACTACCTTTCTTAGCCACATAGTCATAATCTTTTTCAACACTATCAAAAATACCTTTTCTTATGATTTGAGAGAACTTGTAAATTTCTTCTCCGAATCGTCTAGTTTGTCTTAAAATAACTTTTCTTCCGGGGAAGTAAGTCGTAAAATATTTTGGATCAGCACCATTCCATTTATATATACCTTGATCATCATCACCAGCTAAATAAATTTTTTTTACATTATTAGCCATTTTATAAATTACTGACCATTGCAGTGGTGTAAAATCTTGAGCTTCATCAAGAATTAAAAGATCAAGTGGCGGAAAATTTACTTCATCAATTGCTCTTTCGATCATATCAGTAAAATCAATAAAAGAATCTTTTTTATAATTTTTGTAAGTGTCAATTTTTCTTAAAAAAACATCTAATGAATCTCTCTTATAACTTTCTCTTTTGTAAACAAGTTGAGGTTCTTGAAGCGTGTTTCGTGCTTTATCATAAATGCCTAATGACCAATCCTTATATTGAAAGTTATCATCAGATAAACGATTATCTGTTGTTTTAATTATCTTAGCTTGTAAGGCATAATCCAACATACAATCTTTAGGATCAAAAACTTCTTCTTCAAAATATCGTCTACAATATTTATGAAGAGTTTTAAATCGTTGAAAATCATCTGTCGTATATTGAGTGAATGTAGCTAATGCTCTGTCTCTAGCAGTATCAACGGCTTTGTTTGTAAAAGAGATAAAAGCAATGTCTTTTGGATGTATGCCTTTTGCTAAATGTTTTTTTAAGACTCTTTCAATTAAAGTATGAGTTTTGCCCGTACCAGGTGGACCAAAAATTTTAATTGTTTTTTGATGAAGATTCTTGTGATTCTGAAGTTCTAAATTTGTCATAATATTTTTCATCCATCTCCGTAACTTTTGTGTCTTTCTTTTTCGTCTTAATACTTTGGTGACTTACAAAATCAGGCATATCCACAAACCACACATTTTTTTCACCCTCTTTATAATCTGCTCTTTTACATCCTAACATTCTTAATGCATCGGCTGTCGTATTAAATGTTTTTGCCGCATTCTTTTTTAAAAATCTATCAAGTGTAAGTTTTTTAAAATAACAAGTATTTGTTTTAGAATCTAGAACTACATAACCATCTTTTAGTTTTTCAAATTTATCTTGTTCAATATGTGATTCAAAAAAATCTTTTAAGACAGAATATCTTTCCTCTTCTACAGTATCATTATACAGATGATCTGTGGATTCTTCAGCTTTATCAACAATTGTTTTCATCAGTAACTCAAAGGGACTAGGACCTTTTCTTGGCTTTGGTAATGTTAGCCAATAGACTCTATGTCTAAGAAGTTTTACTCTAAAAGCTTTTTCATCTTTCATATCTTCAGGGGTTACACTAATACGTTCACCTTTATAATCAAACTCATACCAAATGTTTTTTGTATCTTGTATATAATTTATGTTCTCGAAAAACTCTATGATCTCAGGTACGGCATCACCAATTCCAAGTCTTCTTGTTTTACATAATTCTTTGTTGCATATAGGGTTATATTCAGGATGTTTAGGAGGACATTGAAATTCATATCCACCTTTATGAACCGATTTTGTAAGTTGACTAACTTCATTTTTTGAAAGCGGTGTAGAAAAAATATTTAAATTTCTTTGTTGTGCTAAATCTTCTAAGGCTTGTAATGTTAAGCCTACATTTTTTTTCATCTCCAGCACTAAGACATTAAACAAAAAATTATTTCTATTATTACCACTCCACCCCTCTTGTATTAATTTTTGTACACAAGGTGGATAATGTTTCCATTCTGTTTCAGCTTCATATTCTGTGACCTTAAAATTGTAAAAATCTTTTGGAGCAATTTGTTTTTCTTTAGATAACTCTAAAAATCTACCGATCATAACAGGTGTGTTGTTAGTATCAAAAGCAAATTCCATAGAGGCATTCATATTATGATAGGGCATATTTACTGCTTTATTACAGGGAAAAATTTCTTGAGCTAGAAAATACTGTTCGTTAATTTCCGATAATTTATCTACTACTTTTTTTACATTTGCCAATTCAGTAAAGAAAATAAATATGTGTAAACCACCTGATTTAGATTTTACTGGGACAAGAGGTAAAGAATATTTTTTAATTATTTCTACATATTTTTTTTCAGAGTAGTCTTTGTAGTTGTTAGGATCAACATCAATACAAGCCCATTTACACTCACCATTTATCTCAGGTTTTAAACCAAGTCTTATCTCACCACTCAAATGTTTTTTCCAAACACTAGCAGTTACTGGTTCGTGGACCGTGGCATAGTGAGCTTGTTTCTTGCCTCTCTCATCGTCCTCTCCCGTAAGAGAGGACTTGAGGTAGCGAGAATTGTCACTAGTAAACAATTCAAGGAGTTGGTGTTCCATTAGAATGGAACATCAGAGTCTGACTCAACTTTCTCTCCACTAATTTCTTTATCAATGGATGATGAGTCCTTCTGATTTTTATTGTCATCCTCAAATGCAACTGTTCCAAAGATGTCTGATTTTTTTGCACTTGCATAAAAAGCATTCATTACTTCAAGAGTGTTTAGGTTTTCTTTTGTGTCCAACATTTTTTGAAACTCTATAACCCATCCATACCAAGAATTTTGTGAATTAGATTCTTTTGTTGTGGTCAGTTTGTAAACTTGACTCCAAGATGGCGGACAGAAAAAACCTTTACTGCCTTTTATTCTTCTTGATTGCAACATTGAATTCCAAAGTTTAGATTTTTTCTTTTGTGTAGATTTCATTGTTATCAAAGCAGTTTCAAGTGGATTGAAATCTTTATCTAAAATATAGACAAAGTGGTTACCAGTATCTTCTACATAATTACCATTAGACAATCTATCTTTGCCATCATCGGCACGAGAAGTTTGCCTCATAATTTCATAATCTTTATGGATGGCAATTGGTCTGCCTGGTGAATCACCTCTATCTTTCCACTCATTAAAAGTATTGATGTAAAGACAAGGAACTACATAAATACCTTCTTTACCTTTATAAAGTGAGCCTGTAATTTCATTATAGATATCACCTTGGCGAGCTTTGTCATTAAACTTGCCATCTGATTCATCTAATACAGGTGAGTTGGCATATAAAATTTTTAGGATCGGTAACTTTGTATCACGAGCGGTAACAAATTCGTTACCTTGATCTGCATATTGTTCAAGTGATGACAAATCACTTGAAGGTAGTTTATCTTTTTTATTTACAACTTGATTCATTTTTACTCCTTAGTTTTGATTGTTGTTTCGTTAGCTATGTATACTGAGAATAAATCCGTTGGAACATTTTGACCTTTTTCAACTTGCTCTCGAACAAACCCTTTAAGTGTCATTGGTTCAACTTTTTCATTCTGTGTAACATTGTATCCATCTTCTTGAAATTTTTCAAAAACTTTTTTAGCCGTTTCATCTTCAGTACGACCAAAATTTACAGATACAACATTTTTAATTAAATCGCCTGCTCCATTTTCTCTCAGCCAATCAAAAGCTTCTTGCTTTCTAGACAAAGGTATTTTTGCTGAATAAAATGGTTTAATTTCAACAGTTGATCCATCACTTAATTTAAGCATTGAAATTCCTGCCTGTTGCATTGCACTCGGTATTTCATTTTCGGATAGAGTTTTCTCATCTTTTTTTAAATCTTCTAAATGAGCTTTACACCTCTCCATTTTCTGCCGAATGTCTAACAACTCGTTGCACTTCTCAGCTATGTCGCTAGTAAGGCTAGTATCTACAGAAACAGTAGAAAATTTTTCTAAGTCCATTAGCACTCCTTTCTTGGTTTAGGTTAGATTTACTTTTAACTTAATAAATTATTTCCGTCAAGAAAAAATGTGATAAGCAAATAAATAAAAAAATAATTAAAAAATTAGTCAATAAAATCAATGATTTATAAAAAAATAAAAAAAGGCTTGTATCACATCTTGTATGTGATACTATGATAGTGTGAGATAATGAAATTTCACAAAACACGGAGAAAAAAATGAAAAAAGGAACTTACTTAAAAAAATTAATTAGACAATCAGATAAAACTTATATCTTTGTTTGCTCTGGTAACACTTGTAGATGGGTAGATATTGATAAGGCTAAGATTAACATTTGGTCAAAAGATTATCAAAGTCAGATGGAGAATACCATTGAGAAAAGAAAATATACTTATGATTGTTTAGACAGATTGTGGATTGGTTCTAAATATAACCCTTTTATTTATGGAGGTTAAGGTGGATGACATTACAAAATATGAATTTAAAATACAATTTGCAGATGACGGTCTTACTCTTACAAAAGTTGGCACACATCAAGAGGTACTAGGTGCATTGTCTGATGACGGAATGAAAAGTATAACAAGAATATTAGCCAAAAAAATTAAATAAAAAAAATGGTTAAGGGGCAGTACCAAAAATCTGCCTCAACACTTACGGAGAAAAAAATGAAAAGATATAAATCCCCATATACAAATTTAAGAACAAAACTTAATAAAAAACTTTTTAGAAAATTAAATCAGTTTGATTTTAGTTACAATCTAACAAAAGCAGAAGCGTGTTATCTTGTAGCACTTTTTTTCAATGCTGATGTCCATAACAAGTTTTTAGTCAGAGATTTTATAAACGAAAGACATAATCTTAAAAAGGAAATGCACAATGTATAAAATTGAGAATAACATACCACTTCCCAATAGGACTAAGTTTTGTTTTTTAAACAATTTAAAGATTGGTCAATCTTTTGTTGCTCCAATAAATGGATCAGCAGGGAAAACTCAAAATTTGTGGCAATCACGATTTAGAGTAAGAAATATGAAAGCCACAACACAAAAGATTGATGAAAAAAACATAAGAGTATGGAGAACAAAATGATGAGTAAAATCAGATTAACAGAAGCTTTCAAACAAAGACTTTGTTCAGATATATTTCTTCACATAAAAAATGGTCACAATACTTTTTTTAAACTAAAAAAAGTATTGGCTGAACAGAACCCAAAATTTGGTGCAAGGGAAATTCGTTCTGCACTCAAGTATGGATGCAGTAGATGGATTCTTTTTAATTTAAAAGGTAATCAATACAAGTTTTTTCTTGAAGGAAAAACTTATTCATATAAGATTGTTTAGAATGACAAAGTATAATTACAAAACAAAACCCTATGAGCATCAACGATCCGCACTTATAAAAGGTGCGGATCAAAAACTTTTTGCATATTTTATGGAGATGGGTACAGGTAAAACAAAAGTTACAATAGATAATATGGCTTATCTTTTTCAAAAAAATAAAATTGATGTCGTAGTTGTTATAGCACCAAACTCAGTTTATAGAAATTGGATTACTGAAATTGAAACTCATTGTCCTTGCGATCATAATATTTCTGTACACAAAAGTTCAAAAACTTTTGCACCTAAAGAGAATTGTCTTAACTTTTTTCTAATAAATGTTGAAGCTTTTTCTCACAACTCAGGTGTAAAAATATTAAAAGAGATTGTGAACTACTACCATTCAAGAATGTCAGTTGTCGTTGATGAGGCAACTACAATTAAGAACCGATCAGCCAAACGAACAAAAAACATAAACTCAATATGCCAAGAAGTAGCTTACAAACGAATATTAACAGGTTCTCCAATTACTAAATCTCCCTTAGACCTTTTTAGTCAATGTGGTTTTTTAAGCCCAAGACTTTTAGGTTTTGAAAATTATTATGTGTTTAGATCAAGATACTCTGTAATGAGATCAATTTCAATGGGCGGCGGTAGAAATGTACAGATACCAATTTATTATACAAATTTATCTGAGTTAGATGAAAAAGTAAAAAAATTTTCTTTTAGGGTAAGAAAAAAAGATTGTTTAGATTTACCTGAGAAAGTTTACCAAAAAAGATTTGTTGATTTATCGGCAGAGCAAAAAAAATATTATAATCAATTAAAAGAATTTGCTAGAGCAATAATTGAAGATCAAAGTGTTAGTTACACAAATAAACTTACAGAGATTATTAAATTACAACAAGTTTGTAATGGTCATTTAGTTACAAATAGTGGTGAAAAGAAAGTTTTGAATGATTCTAAATTAGATGAATTGTTAAATATTATTGATGAAACTGATGGCAAAATAATTATATGGGCAAGGTTTATTCATAATATTGAAACCATAATAAAAAAGCTTGAACAAAAATTTGGTGCTATGAGTGTAGTCTCTGTGTATGGTGCTATTTCGGTTCTAGCTCGTGAGTCGGCTGTTAAAAACTTTCAAAAAAATGATAAGGTTCGTTTTTTTGTTGCCAACCCAACCACAGGTGGATATGGATTAAATTTAACAAAAGCTAGTACAGTAATCTATTATAATAATTCTTATGATCTTGAAGTAAGACAACAATCAGAAGACAGAGCCCATAGATTAGGACAAAAAAATAAAGTAAATTACATTGACATAATTGCCAAAAATACAATTGATGAATTTATAATCAAGGCATTAAACAATAAACTTAAAATTAGTGCTGAAACTCTTGGTGAAGAAGTTATCAAGTATTTATAGTTTCTCCAGGTGAATTGGGTAGATTGTGAAACTGGTCTACCCTTTTCAACCACCCCTCTTTATATTTTTGAAGACGTTCTCCTGAAATTGTAAATTTTTGAAAAACCAAATCTTTCGTGCAAATCAATACTACACCTTTGGTAATTTCTCCATATAAATGTTCGTGAGCAATAATATAAGCAGATAACTGATAGAAATAGTCATCTATCCATTCTTCTCTTTTTGGTTTGTTTGATTGTTTAAAATCTAGAATTGTTGGTTGATCCTCAAATAGACCGACAAGATCACAGCTTCCTGCAAACAAATCTTTGTAATGTAATGTGACTTCAGTACCCCATACCTGACTAAATTGGTCAAGATTATCAATTATTGTATGAGCCATCATTCTTGGTAGAGAGCCATCTTTACTAAGATTTAAATAACCTATGCCATTGAGATACTGTTCTAAAACATAATGCATTTCTGTTCCTCTAGCAGAGGCTTGTTTCGTGATCCGTGAGGCTTCTTCCTCACCAACTCTATCTCGCCATTTTTGCAGTGATTCTTTTTTTTCTTTACTCTGTGTAGCTTGTAAAATAGTAGTTACGCTTGGTACTTTTTTTTTCAATACATTATAAGTTCTTATAGCCTCATCATTTCTTGATAGTGTTTTATAAGAATATTTTTCTATGATTTTAAAACCAGTAACCGAAAAACTTTTATTATTTCGGATAATTTTCATAGTATTTTCTATAGGCTTCAGGAATGAAAATAGGTTTTTGTGAACTTTTGGTATAGATTAAAGTACCACTTGAATTCACTAAATAATATTTGTCATTTAAATATTCTGTCTTCATCTCAACCAAGTTATAATACTATATCGTTTACCACTTATAATTGGAAAAATTCCGTGTGGGTATAAAAAATTACTTGGAAAAATTATAGCATCACCTTTTTTTAATTCAAATATATTTTCTGCATCTTTATTTTTTCTGTCCATAAAACATAATTCGCCGCCAACATAATCATCATTTAAATTAATAATTAACGACAATGTTCTTGGAGTTTGTGCAGAGTCATCTATGTGAGGTTTATAAAAGTTACCTGTTTCATATTTTAAAAGTTCAGTATCTAGTATCTTAATGTCATTTAGAAAAAAAAATTTTTGGCAATAAGATTTTGTTATCTCTGCTATTTTTCTATACAAAAAAGCTTTATATAAAGTGTCTTGTTTTGATTCACCTAATGCATAATTAAATACTTTTCTTGATGTATTATCTGTTTTATCTATTGTTGTCGCTTTGTGCTTACAAACAATTTCTGCATAAGAAGATAGATTATCACACCATTTTTCTGCAAAATGTTTTTCAAAAAGTTGTATTGGGTTATTTTTCATCCTTAGCATAGAGATTGTTAAAAGTGTTTTCCCAATCTAAATAACTATCGTGTTCTTCAGCAGAATGTGCAAATTGACTTGGTATGAAATCAGGTGGTCCATTACCTGTGACCCACATTGCTGGTGATGTTACTCTCACTCTATTATTAGGTAAAGCCACAATACATCCTTTGTAAGGTCCTTCGGTTAAATGAAGTATGTGAGATTGTTTGTGTTGTGCAGGATCATCAGCAATTTCTGTTCCTGTGTAGTCAATGGTCATATAATATTTGCCTGTGAAAAACTCCCCATCAATTTTACATAACCAGGGGCTTGAGGATGCTCTATCTATTACGAAAGCTTCGTGATGTCTAGATGAACAATCCCAAGGCTGAGCTAGATGAGTTTGGATTGGAGGAGGGAATGTATCTAAAGGCTCATCAGCTACAAGAGCAGTTATAGGCATTCTTGCCCACATTGCTCCGCCGTGGGGATTCTCAAGTCTATTATCTTCATCTTCGCACCCTGTAAATATAACTTGAAAACTTAAACATCTGTCAGGAATACAATTCACAGCAACAGCAAGTCCGTGAATGTATTCTCCGTGATAATCTCTATGATTATGAGTAAACTCTTTTCGTACCCAAACTTTAAAATAGGGTATGTTACTTATTAAATAAGCCATACCCCATAGTAAATATTAAATACCACATTGCAAGGAAATTATGATTTTTTCTTGACTAAATCGTAGCCTTTCATTTTTGCCATTCTTCTCATATCAGTTACAGACATATTAGCTTCTTTACCTACACTGGCTCTCATCATTTTTGAAGAACCCTTAGCCATCATTCTGCCACCCATAGCCTTCATCATTTTAGCTCCACCTTTGGCATAACCTTTAGACTTCATCATTTTACCGCCTCTAGCTCTCATCATTTTAGCTCCGCCTTTGGCATAGCCTTTGGATTTCATACGTCCTTTTTTCATAGTTTACTCCTTTTAATGTTTATTATTATCATCGTCATCATCAAAGATGTCATCATCCGATTCATCGTCATCATCGAACAATTCGTCATCATCAATTTCTGTGACAATTTTTATCTCACCAAAGTTTATCATATCGTAAATAGTTTGTTTAACTTTTTTTTCAACTTTTTCTTCAATGATATCCTCAATAAGCTCCTCTAATTCATCTTTTCTCATAAATTATATTTTAGCAATTTTTGGAAGGTAGTAAACCTCATCAAACATTAAAAGTTTTTGTGTATGGCTCTTAAAACGGCTTGTTTTTTGCCTAACTTTTAATCATTCTGTAGTTTAAATAAAATATTACAATTACTAACAATATACCTATAACTACTGCTCCATAACTAATGAGTTTAATAGTTTCTGCTCTTTCTCTTGCTTCTCTCTCTTTTTTTCTTTGTCTTTCTTTTCTAATTTTGGCTCTAATGGCAACAAACTCATTCCACATATTTATATTACCATATAACATAAAGACTTCTCTTAGTTGTTCTTCCATCTGATGAACTTTTTGAAGTGAGAAAAAAGTATCTAAGGCTTCTTCATTTGCTGAAGTAAACCAACTACTTTTTTTCTTTTTGTGTTCTTCCTCAACCTTTGTCATTCCGTTGACAAATCTAATTATTTGATGACTTACATCTGTAAGTTGTTTTCCAACTTCTACACCAGATTTAATGGCGGCAAAAGCAGAGGTACATAAACTAATAGGATCAACCATAATAGGTTTATATTAACCTATAATGATCATAGTTACTACTCTCTACAAAACCACCAAAGGCTTTTTTTAACTTTGTGGGTTCTGATCTCTTAGCTTTAATCTTAGTCTCATTAGTCTGTGGAAGGCTTCCTCCTGTGTCATTGGCTCTTCCTTTGAGAATGCTTTTGATTGCATCGCTGTATCCTTTTGGCTCACTTTTAACTCCTAACTTTGTGTACAAACCTTGTTCAAAATACCATAACACGGCTTGAATATCTCTTTTATTATATCCTGTAAGACTAGATAAGTCTTCAACAAACTTTTGATTTCTTTGCATCTCTGCAACATTTCTTGGAGTCTTATTCTGATTTTTTTTACCTGCCTCCATTTTAAACATATTGCCTGAATGTCTGTCCATCATCCTTGTAAACCATATATCGGCTACTACTTCATCACCTTCCATACCCATCATATTCTTCATAAATTTACCTATTTTTGGTCCAAAAAGATTTGCTCCAACTATTTGCTCATCTTTTTTTCCTGAAAAAGGTTTTAAGCCATACTTTTCTGCAATCTGTGATGCCTCTCTTCTAGTTGTTGGTGTGTGCAGAAAGTCAAGAAAAGGTCGTAACCCTTTATCTTGTATGAAAGAATTCGCAAACTCTAAAGCTTTTGTGTTTGTTTGTGCGGTCCAGGCTTTAGGTTCGCCTGCTTTCTCTGGTTTACCAAATTTTTCCGCTTCTTTTTTTGTGTACACACTAAATGGATTTTTTGATGCTACAGTGCCTGTATTCAAATAATTATCAACAACTTTTGTAGCCGCTGTAATATCTTGACCAACAGATGTTCCAGAAGAAAGTATGGCTGTCAGAAACACAGTTAAATCTTTTGCATCTTGATTGTTTTTAAATTTTGGATTAACTTCATCTAATAGTTTCATTGTTTCCTTAATGTCACCATCATACCAATCAAGACCTGTAACTTGTTGTTTAATTTGATAGTCAAAATCTTTTTTGGCTTGTTGTAGCATTTGATTATATTGTTTTGGATCATCAAAATTTAATTTAGTTGGACGATCAAAATAATCGTATATATCTTGTATTACAACTTTGTTAGCCTTAGATGGTTTTACAAACGACTTTTCGGTAGAAGTCATAATGTCTAGACCAAGTGATGGTTCAACCTCTAAATTATTTGTTGGCAGTGAAGCTATGCCTTTTTCTTTTTCATATCTAGCTTGCTCTTTAGCTTGCATTTTCTTACCTGCAAAATTAAATTCATCATACAACTTTTGGTGTTGTATTAAGTCTGCCTCAGTTAAGGGGTTTTCATCAATTAATTTTTGAGGATTTAATGGACCATCAGCTCTATATCCTGTTGTTAAATATTTTATATCAACAGCTATTGTTGGTCTGCCACTATCAATTGCTTCTTGAATACGATGATTACCTTCTAACACAAAAGGCTCGCCCTTATGATTTACAATAATATTTGGATTGCTATATGGTTTGTATCCTTCTTTAGCGATACTTTCTTTTAAATCTTTTAATTTTTGTGAGTCTTCTCCACTTGGAGTTTTAACCCTCTTTTCTTCTCCTTGATATCCTTTTATTCCTTTTAACTCTTCTGGTTTTACGACTATATTTCTTGTATACATAGTAACACCATCAAATTTTCCAACATTAAATTCATCAAGGTCAACACCGGGTTTTTGATTGCCTTCTTTGTCTGTTACCGACTTATGTTTTTTTCTTGCTTCTTGCATAATTTTATCAGCTTCCGATTCCTCTAATTTATAATCAGAGTATCTTACATTTTTCATCTCCTTACCTTTAACAACATAATCACTTCTTGTAGTTTCAGATTTATCTATTCCAACTGAAGCTGACAATCCTCTTTGTTTTTGTTCATTTATTTTATTTCCGATTTCTGGTAAATTTATTTTTTTTGGTATGAATTTTTGAATTAATTTTTTTCCAACACCTGAAACAGTTTTAGCACCTACTGCTACAGGTAATGCAAATGGTGCAAACGGAGAAGCGGCTAAAGCGACATCACCTGCACCACCTAAACCTTGTAAAGCACCATAAATACCTTGAGTAGCCGCTTGTTTGTAATTCCCCTCCTGAAAAGATCGTTTAGCCTGTTGCAAATTTACTAACATACCGGGTTCATAACCACCTTCAACATCAGGAAATGCACCTATGACATCGGCTACACCTGCACCAGGCAAAGCTCCTGCTCCTAATTGAGTTGCAAATTTTCCAATACCACCTGTTTGACCTTCACCACCTTTAAGACCTTTTCTTCGTTCACGTCTTTTTTGTATTGGTGTTTGTGATTGTAAGATTTTTTCTTTTTCTTGTTGTCTAAGTTGTTGTTCTTTAGAAGAACCACCCATAAATGATGCGATGCCTTGAGTCATCATTAGCCTCCATATAACATACTACCGACTAATGTAAGAATGATTGTTAATAATCCTCCAAGTAGCCAAAACAAAAGTTTGTCAATTTTACCATCAATCTTGTCTATGTCTTGATGCATATGCTCGAGGTGATTTTCCTTGATAGTTTTTACATCTCTCTTAACACCCTCAATGTGTCCGTAAAGAGAAATGATATGTTCTTTTGTTGTTTTAGGATCGGCTTTAGACATTATGCTTTCCTCTGAGCTATAAGTTGACCCATAGTATCTTGAGGGAACAAAGCACTAAACTTTTGACCTTGTTGTAAACCACCAATACCACCTTGTTGAGGCATAGGTGCTTGAGGCATAGGTGCTTGAGCCATAGGTGGTGGAGGCATAGCTCCTTGAGCCGTGGGTGTTTGAGGTATGTTTTGTGCAGTAAGTAAATTTACATCAGGAGTAGTTGGTGCATCAGCTATGGGCATAGGTTCTTGTTTATTTTCTGAAACCTTAACTTCATTTTCAAGTAAACTTATAGGACTCTGCTCCTCTGTTTTATTAAGCAGTAAAGAGTCTATATATTCTTGAACAGCCTCTTTATATTCAGGATCAACATTTTTTTCTGTCAAACTAGAAGCTAATCTAGTGACGTGTTTTGTAAAATTATTTGGATTTTCCACTATATCTTTTCCTGACTTTAAAAGCCAATTCATAAAAGTTTTATTAGTCATTAAAAATCTATTTGTAGCAGGCAAAACATAAGCACCTGTGCCAACCGCTAAAGCTTCAGACAATGAGCCTTTTAGTAATGATCCTGCTGAATACATTAGAGGTCCATAAAAAGTTGCAACACCAAGCACAGGAGCACCTGTTCCAGATGGATTCTCAAAAGCATTCATTTTTTGACTTTGTTCCATAATATCAACTAAATCGTCTAAATTTTTCCTTAGTTGAGAATCAGAAAAAATTATTTTTTTTGCGGATTTTGATATATTATTGTAGTTTTTTAAAAAAGTATTTGGATTAAAAGCCTCCTCTGTGACATCTGAATCAGGTTTCATAAAACCCATTCGATCAAATATAGATGCAGTAAGGTCTTTTTTACCCTCCTCATCTAAATTTTTATAGATGTTTTTAATTCGTTCACTGCTTTCTTTTGTGCCTTGCATTGCAAAATTATAAGCTTGATAATCCATTTTTGTTTTATCAACTAATGGATTTAGTATTGGTTGAATGTTTAAAGTTTGATTTAACCTTGTATATCTTTGAGCTTTGTTAAATGCTTTTTTAACCTCGTTGCCACCTGCATTTTCAAATAAGTTTTGCATATCTTCAAACAAAGCTTTATTAAGGTCTTTAAAATACTTTACATTTGCTTTATTTACACCAGCCTTGCCTGTTTCTCCACCTTTATCAATAGCTCTCAATATTTCTAAATTATCAGTTCTGTTAGCTAATAATATATTAGCTTTCATACCACCCTGTTTGTTGACAGTTTCTAAATATTTTTTTCCTCGTTGAATGATATCATTTAAATTTTTTTGCTCTAAACCTTCACCAACCATTTCCTCTAAACTCTCTATATAAGCTTTTACTGATGGCAATTGACTTCTTACATTATCATCCAATAAATCAGCGGCATCCTTGTAAAGTTTTGTTTGAGTATCATCAAATCTCTGTAGTGCATTGCTTGCCTGTTTTTTTAGTAGTGAACCAATAGCACCTTTTTCTTTAACAGGTTTGCCATATTGTTGTGCAAGATTTGTTACTGTGTTTGCTAAAGCAGTTTTAAATTCATCAACTTTTTTCATATAATCGTCAGCAGTTAAAGGTAATTGTCTTAGTTTAGTGCTAAACCATCTTGCTGTCCCTGAATCTATGACCTGCCCAAGTGTTGGTATATCAATACCAAATTTTTGGGCT
>Ga0209348_1000367_pt1 | contig 24639 bp, 23 predicted proteins | sample ETNvirenome_2_30_FD_184065 | JGI IMG/M metagenome (GOLD analysis project Ga0209348, IMG submission 184065) | Marine viral communities from the Pacific Ocean - ETNP_2_30 (SPAdes) (version 2) | ecosystem: Environmental > Aquatic > Marine > Oceanic | place: Pacific Ocean | collected 2013-06-22
TTTTTAAAAAACAAAAAAGTTTGGATAGGTATTGCTATCGTGATCATTGCGATCGGATGGGCAGTATGGTCTGGACAACCAGCACCTGAAGTTCAAGGTTAACAAACAAACTAATAAAAGGTCGATCAGTGTAGGATATTTGAAATCGACCTTTTTTTATGGGTGTTTAATAAATCCTGTATTACCATAAATACACACAGTTCAAACGTGCTTTTGCATACAGCAGAAGACTTATGCGGAAACAAACCGCGTAGCCAGGAGAACTGGCATTGGACTCCTAAAGAGGAGAAAACAAATGGGAAGACCAATCAAAAAGAGTAAAATGTCTGGCGGAGCAAATGACTTCGGTGGCAACCTATCAGGAAACATAGCAGTAACGGCATACAGACCGGACGGTGGATCTAAAGTTGATTCAACCACGGCTTATGTGGTAAACCAAAGAGGATCAGGAAAGTTCAAAATACACTTGGAAGATTCATCAGAGGCTGTGTATTGTTTACAGGCAGTTGCACCAGGATCATTACCTAGTGCCGCACCAAGCGGATCAGCAGGTACATTCTGTGTTCAGATCATCTTAGATGACTCAACAGTTGCTTACGTAAGTAAGTTTTTCAACAACACAGTACACTATGTACAAGCAGATGGCACAACTGGTAATGCAAAATATCAGTTGAACACTGAAGGTACTGACGAAGGTCAAGTATCAGGTATCGCTAACATCGACGTTAGATAATAACGAACACGTGCTTATGGGGGAGTTTTCACACTCCCCCTATTCTATATAAATACTAGCAAATGGCTAAAACTTTACGTACATCAGGTGATTACACAATTAAAGCAGGTGACGGATTTGACTCTGGATCAGGCACAAATACCATTACACTTGATAGTTTGAATGTATCTGTAAACGGAAACTTGACAGTGGGTGGTACTTCAACCACTGTGAGCACAACAAACACCACGATAGAAGACAACATAATAGAATTAAACACAGGTGCATCTGCAAACACCAATAGTGCAGGTATAATAATAGAAAGAGGCACAGCAGGAGACAACGCGGCACTGTTATGGAAAGAAGACACAGATTCATTTATTTTTGGAACGACAACGGCCACTGCGGCTGACAAGTCAAGTGCTGTATCGGTTACGGCAGGAGATCTAGAAGTAAGCAATCTTACTGCCGGTAAAGTTACAACAAACGAGATCACAGCAAATGGTTCTAACGCCGCTTTGACAGTGGCATCATCAGGCACAGGCGATGTAACTATAGACTCAGGAGGCGACCTAATAGTTGATGTTGATAATGCAGATTTAATATTAAAAGATGACGGCACAGAATTTGGAAGGCTCAGTAGGGTTACAGCAGACTTTGTAATCAAGTCATCAGCACAAGATAAAGATTTAATTTTCAAAGGCAATGATAACGGTGCCACAGTGACTCCATTGACATTAGACATGAGTGAAGGCGGCGACGCTATATTTGGTGCAAAGATAGTAACTAACGGCAACAGAATTACACATGCACAGGCAGGCACAGTAAGTTTCATGGATTTCACTGTGACCCAGTTTGGACAAGACAACAACACTGTCCTAAGCAGTGTGAAAAGCATCAACATGTTTTTGGACTCAAATGGTGGCGACACAGGACAGGCATTCAGGATCTACAACAACACCAACCCAGACGGTTCACCGACAGAAAGCACATTCATTTTCAAAATTCAAGAAGATGGCGATATGTTTGTGACTGGAGATACCAGCATGACTGGCACTCTTACAGCAACAGACATCACTGCAAACAGTTTAACAACAAACACGATCACATCTAATGGATCAAACGCAGAGTTATCATTACAAGCGAGTGGTACAGGTGATGTTGTTGTTAGTGCATTAAGAGTAAATGGTACCACATTAGATTCAGCAGATTCAACAAAAATCACAGTAGCGGAAGACGTGGATGTCACAGGCACTTTGTTCTCTCGAGGAAATGTTTTTGGTGTGCAAACGCTGACTGGTTCAGGTAGCACTGAGGTAGTAAATTTGACAGACACAGTTACACTCTTAGTCACTACTGGTAGCTCACAGGCCTTTTCATTGGCAGATGGCGTGGAAGGACAGATCAAAATAATTTCAATGAAGACCGACGGCGGCAGTGGAATAGTAACGCCGGCAAACTTTGTTAACGGCACAAGAATTACATTTGATGATGTTGAGGACACCGTAACACTGCTTTATCAATCAACTGGTTGGGTGGCCCTTGCCCGTCAGAACGCAACCTTCTCATAAGGATAACGGATGAGATATAAAGAAATAGACATTAATATAAAAGCAATTCCAGACAAAGAGGATGAGGAACTTCTAAATCAATTGATTGGATCAAAGAAAGCATCTGTATCAACAGACAGCGAAGAGGTCAAAACGGATGACAGCAACACTGACAATCCAGGAAAAGTTTCATCAGATGATCCTAATACAAAACCTCCCATGTATCCATTACAACAAGAATTAGAATTGAAAAAACAGGAAGCAGGCAAAGATCTTGCTCAGTTTGACAACATTGTTCAAGACGCAGATGAACAAGCTGAAGATGAAATTGCAAGGAAAGACGGTCCTTTGGTCCAACAACCCGAAACAACCGGTGGAGATCAACCTGGCGTACCACAAGGAATGAAATCCAAAGAACCAAAGACAGAAAGTGAATTTATACAAAGACTAAAAACATTATCTGGCCAAAATTAAGGAGCGTAAATGGCATTTAGAAAACTAGTAGGTTCATACAAAGATTACGATTTGTCCACACACATCATCGAAGATGGCTACCTTGCAGTAGACGTAGACACAGGCAGTTTAAGAATAGGCGATGGAGTTACACCAGGCGGAACCGAAGTATCTTCAGGCGGCGGAGGCGGGTCTGCTAGTAGTCTGGGTGACCTTACTGCAACAGGATCAACACTGTCAGCACCTAGCAATGCAGATTTGACTTTAAGTGTAGGAGGATCAGGAAACATAGTATTAACAGGAATAACTTTCCCAAACTCCGACGGATCAGCAAACCAAGTGCTGGCAACAAACGGATCGGGGGTGTTAACATTTGTTGACAACACAGCATCACTTAACCTAGATGGTGGTGACGCGACATCAGATTATAGTGCGATCGCGGCACTAGATGGAGGCACAGCAGAATAATGCCAACACAGATTCAATTAAGACGAGACACGGCGGCAGACTGGGCATCAAACAATCCTACCATGGCGGCAGGAGAATTTGGTTGGGAGTCGGATACAAATAGATTTAAGATTGGAACAGGATCAACGGCTTGGAACAGTTTAGAATACGCAGACACACTAAAAACACTAGGTGATCTGGGAATAACAGGATCAACTATATCGGCACCTTCCAACGGTGACCTAACACTTACCACTTCTGGGTCAGGCAAGGTAAACATTTCAAACGCCTACACACTTCCTTCATCAGATGGTAGTGCCAACCAAGTTTTACAGACAAATGGATCAGGAGTTTTATCTTTTGGATCAGTGTCAGTTGGTGATTTCAGTTTTGTTGGTTCAACAATGAGTTCACCAAGTAATGCAGATATCACACTTTCTCCAGGAGGCACAGGCGGAGTTGTTGCATCAGGGTTAAGATTGAATGGAACAACCATAAGTGCAGACGATAGCTCAACAATAAACATCAATGATGGTCTAAATGTAGACGGTACAGCTAATATTGAAGGTGCTTTATCGACAAATACTAGTTTAGCGTTGGCGAGTGGTGCAACTGTAACAGCTATCTTGGATGAGGATAATTTTAGTAGTGACAGTGACACTGCTTTGGCGACACAACAATCTATAAAGGCCTATGTTGATAACGAAGTGTCTAATGTAAGTGTTGGAGATCTTAGTTTTGTGGGCTCGACCATAGCCGCCCCGAGTAATGCAGATCTAACATTGACTTCGAGCAACGGAAATGTTGTGATTGAAGGAATAAGGGTGGCAGGTACCACACTATCAACAGAAGATTCATCCCCTGGAATCGAAATAGCAGGTAATTTGATACCCAGCCAGGACGGTGTTTTTCAGCTAGGATCATCAAGCAGAAGGTGGCAAACTTTATTTGTTGCCGCAGAAACAATTGATCTAGGAGGAGCAGTAATTTCATCAGATACAACAGGATCATTAACTATTTCTGCATCAGGTGCCACATTACCGTCAGGATCGAAGGTCGTGGACCAGACAATAGTTTTAGGTGGAAAAACAAACAAAACAACGGCAAGACCAGTGCAAATTGTGAAAGTTTTTGTAAGCGATGGGAGTACGAATTTTTCAGATGCACAGCTACTGGCCAAAACAGCAAATTTAGAACTTGAGTTCAACGGAACAGTTGAGGATGTGCCAGTTTACACAGAAGCTGAACAACAATTTACATTATCAGACGGTAATTCTTTGGCATCAAATCAAACAGGTGTGACGCTGTTTCAGTTCTAATTGATAAAAGCAATAAATACAGCATAAACAAAAGGGAATGCATCCGGTGGGGGCAAGAAGGCCGGGCACAGAACTAGTATATGGCAGATAAGACACCGGTACGAGTAGTATTCAACGCATCAAATGTGGCCACAGGCCTAGCAGAGTTTCAATCAGGCGACACTGTCGGCACAGCCTTTGGTGGTACAGGCTTAACTTCCATAGGTTCAGCGGGCCAAGTTTTAAAAGTTAACGCGGCAGGAAATGCATTAGAGTTCGCCGCAGAAGGTGATGTGTCAATCACCAACCTGGTAGCCCCAACAAACGCAGATTTAACATTTACAACGTCAGGCACAGGAAACATTGTGCTAGATGCAATTACGGTAAACGGTACTACTTTGAGTGCCGCAGATTCAACAAAAATTACAGTCGCAGAAGCATTGGATGTCACAGGAGCGTTGGTTGCCGCTACCTCACTTAACATTGCAGGTGATGGTGCAACTGTAACGGGTATCAAAGATGAAGACAACATGGCATCAAATAGTGCCACAAAATTAGCCACACAACAATCTATCAAAGCATATGTTGATAGTGAAATATCAAGTATATCAACCACAGCAATATCACAAAACGATTCAAACATCACTGTGTCAGATTCTGGATCAGGCACAATCACGGTTACTGTGGATGGATCGACAGTTGGTGACTTCACAGGATCAGGCTTACAGCTTGGAGGCTCAGGAGCAAGAGTGACCACTGTACTAGACGAAGATGCAATGGGGACAAACAGTGCAACAGCACTTGCAACACAACAGTCAATCAAGGCTTTTGTTGAAAGTGGCACTAGCACATTAACAAATAAAACTTTAACCACGCCAACTATCAGTGCACCTACAATCACTGGCACTGCTACGATTGGAGCCATTACTACAAACGCAATTACCTCGAATGGTTCTAATGCTGACATATCTATACAGCCAAGTGGTACAGGTGACGTTGTGGTCGGTGGAATAAGAGTCAACGGAACTACATTAGATTCATCAGATTCAAGCACAATTAACATTAATGAAAATGTAATCATAGATGGTAACTTGACCGTAGAAGGCACAGTCGACTTCCAAGATCAAAATATATCAAATGTTGGCAGTTTATCATTAGATTCTATAAGTGGTGACGCAGATTCAAACACCTCAATTACTTTTAGCGGATCAGATGTAATCACAATGGCGACAGGTGGATCGACAGCGGCCACTTTTAACGCAGACCAAACAACATCATTCAGTGGTGCAGTCAATATTACAACAACCACTACCGATGCATCATTATTAATCACGTCAACAGAAGATTCAAACAGTGCCGCACCTGTAATTGAACTGAAAAGAAACAGTTCGAGCCCTGCAGATGCAGACTACCTTGGAAGAGTAACTTTCAAAGGAGAGAACGACGCAGACCAGGCAGTAACTTATGCCAGAATATCAGGAAAAATTTTAGATGCATCAGATGGCACAGAAGATGGTGCAATAGAATTCAATACAATGAAAGCCGGTTCGGCAACTATTTCAGCTCGGCTTAACAGTGATGAACTTAAATTATTAAATGGCACCACACTAGACGTTGATGGTGCAGGGACTTTTGCCGGCGCCGTTACAGCAACCAGCATCACTGCAAATGATTTCACATCAAATGGTTCTAATGCAGACATTACAATAGCTCCACAAGGTACAGGAAATATCAAATTGACGGCAGGTGCAGACGTGATAATTCCTGTAAACATAGGATTGCATTTTGCAGATGCTAATGAAAAAATCGAATCCGATGGAAGCAAATTGACAATCACATCAGGTGGTACAGCATTCAATCTACCAACATCAGATGGGTCAGCAGGTCAGGCGCTTGTGACAGACGGTTCTGGAAACTTGTCTTTCGACACTGTTTCAACCACTGTATCAGATGACACATTGGCAACTGTAAGGAACAATAAGTCGTTAAGCACTGCGGCAAGAACGATCGATAGTATTAATGCAACATTCATAGACAGTGCATTTTATTTCTTGGTACACAATGATCTCGTAAATGAAGTGATAAGTGCAGAAATGTTAGCTGTTACAAACAACGATTCCGCTTCATTCTTAGGAAACAGACGAGGTATTGAATCAGCAGGTGGAAGCACTGTCCCAACACTATCCACGGATGTCAGTAATGGACAATTTCGAGTAAGAGCAACAGGTACGTCAGCTGACTGTAAAGTAAGTTTCTACAAAGTTGCTATGAGTTCCAGCACAGCCGATGCCACGAGAGGTAACACTGTCACAACCAGTAACACAGATGTAGATTCTGCGTCAGAATCAATTGACACTTTTGCTCATGCTTCATTTAGAGGTGCAAAATACTTTATAAGTGTTGATAATGATAGTAAAACAGAAATGGATGTAGTGGAGGCACTGGTGGTTCACGACGGATCCGATGCTTACATAACATCATATGGACACAACACTTCAGGTGGCAATCCGTTGATCACTCTGACAGCCGCAATCTCAGGTGATAATGTTGTTGTAAGTGCGGCAGGCCTAGAAACAAATCTAAATTTAACAATACACAAAATTTTATTGAAAGACAACATGACAGCAGAAAGCAACGCCAATCAAAAGGCATTTGCGGCAGTCACAGTAAGTTCAAGTGCCACAGCAATAGACACAATGGACCTAGATGAAGGTAATGGTGCAGTGTATTTTATAGTAGGGGCTAATAGTTCAGAAGGCGCATTTAGCATACAAGAGGTATACACAGCGGCAACTCCAGGAGTACCAGCCGTAGCCAATGGTCCTTTTGTTTCAACAAAAGGCACACATCAATTAGAATTCACAGCAGGCTTTGACACTTCAAGCGAAAACAGCCTTGAACTTTTTGCTTCAAGCACTTCCGGTGGAAGCACAACAGTGTCTGGTTACAGAATATCTGCATTAGCAGGCTAAATAATAACATTAACAACAATCATGTGGGAGATATGGAACCATGACAACACGTAACTTTAGAGTTAACAATGGCTTAGAATGCGGTGATATTACATTATCAGCTTCGGCCAACACAATCACAGGTCTAGCTACATCGGCACCATCAGGAGACGGTGACGTAGTAACTAAGGCGTACAGTGACTCTGGTACGCAGACAATGACCAACAAGACTTTAACAAGTCCAACAATTTCAGCGCCAACAATACTTGGCACTGCGACAGTGGGAGCAATCACAACTAACGTGATCGCATCCAATGGATCGAATGCTGAACTTTCAATACAACCTAGTGGAACAGGAGATCTATTACTAAGTTCTTTAAGAGTTAATGGAACGACTCTTGATTCATCTGATTCAACTAAGGTCACGATAGCGGAGGCAGTAGACATAACTGGTGCTTTATCAGCCGGCACATCACTTGTGATAGCAGGTGACGGGGCAACTGTTACAGGTATCAAAGACGAAGACAACATGGCGTCAAATAGTAACACCAAATTAGCAACACAACAGTCGATCAAAGCGTATGTTGACAACGAAATATCAGGTATATCATCAACTGCCATTTCACAAAACAACACAAACGTGACTGTTGCTGACACAGGAGATGGATCAGTGACCGTAACTGTAGATGGCAACACTGAAATGACAATAACTGATGCAGGTGTTAGGGTACACGGTGACTTCACGGTTGACGGGACTACAACAACAATTAACACATCAACATTGACAGTTGAAGACAACGTTATCGAAGTGAACAGAAACGTTTCTGCAAATTCAGGTATGCCTACATTCTCAGGTTTGAAAGTCAACAGAGGAGAAACATCCACTGCCACAGAACAAGACCTGTACTGGGTATGGGACGAATCATTTGCAGATGACGGAACAACTACACACGGTAATGCAGGTGGTGCCTTTACAGCACTACGTTCACAAGGAGATAGTTCACCACAATCGGACTTTTCACTTGTAGATATACGTGCCAACGTGGTACACGCTTTATCAACTTCGGCTCAGTACGCGGACGTTGCCGAGCGTTTCGAAGCAGACGCTCCAATGGCAGAGGGTGCAGTAGTTACAGTAGGTGGCTCAGCAGAGATCACTGAAACAACAACTGACCTATCAGATTCAGTATTTGGCGTAGTATCAACAATGCCGGCATATGCCATGAACGCAGGTGCAGGTAACAACGATTCACATCCATTTGTAGCAATGACAGGAAGAACACCAGTGAGAGTAATAGGTGAAGTAACCAAAGGACAAAGATTGGTATCAAGTTCTACAAAAGGTTGTGCAAGAGCAGTAGCACAGGGTGAGTCAATCACACCTTTCCATGTAATTGGTAGAGCTTTAGAAAGCTCAACTGATTCAGGAATCAAGTTGGTAAACTGTGCTGTGAGAACTAACAACTAATAAATATTAATACTTTTTAGTAGATCAAAAAGGCGGCTTTCGAGTCGCCTTTTTTTTAGACAATTAAATCAAGGATTGTTTGTAGTTTGCCTTTAATACTTTTGTTGTTTAAAGTATTACGTAAACCGCCATGTAAATTTTTAGGCCAACATTCGAAAGCACACCAACAATACCCTGAATGTTCACCATTTAATTTTGGAATAAATTCACCGTCGATTGCGATTAGATAGGTGTGAAAGAAAAACTTTTGATCATTTGATGTAAACAATTCTAATGGGATAACCTTCTTGAATGCCGGTGTATCTCCAACTTCTTCGGATATTTCACGTTTCAAACCTTCAAATGCAGATTCAGTATAGTGTGCTTGGCCTCCAACAAGTCCCCAAGTGCCCTGTGTCTTTCGATCGGTTCTTTGTAAAAACAAGAAACGTTTTGTGCTGGTGGAATAGAATAAAGCACCTGAACAAATAATATTTTCTTTCATTATAGTAATTTAGCCAGTCTTTTATGCTTCTTATTAAGAAAGTTTTTGAGCCTTTTAATTTTCCAATCCTCAGTAGGAAAAATTTCTGTTGGTAAGTCTAACTCCATTCTGCCCCATTTGATTTTATCCCATACTCTTTCATGACCATAGTACAAAAACATTTTAGTAACAACTTCTATGCCTGCAATGGCGCCGGCCCAAGTCCAGTTGCCTGTGATGAACCAACTTATTAAAAATGTATCACTAGTGGCTAAAATACGCCAAGTAATTGTTTTTGTTAGACTTCTAGAAACTTTTGATTTCATACAAAATTATAACAGAAAAAAATTATATTATCAAGGAGTAGTAGCGTCTTGCCCTGATGCATCATCGTTTGCCACAAAACCACCATCCAATACGATGGTCCAATTACCAGCGGTGTATATGCCCTCATAGGATTTGACCCATTCGGTGCCAGTGAATCTGTATTGAATTCCCGTGTTAGAGTTTGTCACATAGTGTAAAGTTGAATCTGGATTTGATGCATCAAAAACTTTTACAAATTTTGTTCCGTCGTATTGTATAATATCTCCAACACTGGCAACTAAATTGCCCCAAGTTGAACTTTGCACCGTTGCTGTTGAATCTCCGATCTGATCAATTATGAGATATCTATCGCCTGCCGCATTGTTTGTAGGAGCAAATGTTAATGGATTAATTATCTTTTTCACAGCAGGTAAAGTGTTTGCAGGAATAGTATCATTGTCGATTGTATATAACAATATGCTATCATCCAATGATGTTGTCGCAATAGTTCCGACTATTTCATTGCCAGTTGGCTGTTGTAGTCTGATCTGGCTGGTACCGTTCCTTACTTTTCCGTATTGATCAAGCAAAAGTTTCCAATTCACAGGTGGACCAAAAGTTTCGAAAGGATCTGCTAGTCCGGGATCTCGTGCCCCTGTGTGAAACCCATCACCACCAGATGACACATTTACGCCTGTAGTGCCTAGTAGGCGTAGTTGGTTTCCGGTCACAAGCAAACCAAAATTGTTTGGAGTGATAAAACTTTGTGATATCAACGGTCCGCTGATCAGGCCTTTGTTAATGCCACCGTCGTCGTCATATACGCTCATGATAATTTTTTGTATTACGCCTAATTTTGAAACTTTTACAGGAGGTGATAACCATATCGGCATACTAAATGTCATTGTTGCAACATCTATTTCCGAGTCTGCACCAACGGGAATAGTTCTACTGCTAAATGTAATGTCTCTAAGTTCTACATAACTTAGACTAGTCCAATCAATGTAGTTGTCGCTTTTTTGTATTTCAAAATCAGGATTAAACAAATACAATATTTGCTCCATAATTTGTAATTTTTGATCGGTGTTGCTACTATAAATGTCGGCTGTGACTTCTAATCTAAAAGGCGATGGCATAACTTTTTCAATTGTATAGCCTGCTCCTAATTTATTACTGTAAGTACCATCCTCTAAAACATCACGTTCCTTCAAATGTTGTTTTTCCACGTGATAAGGATTTTGCATTCTCTCACGATCATAATTTAATTCTCTGATGTAACAAGCAATTTTGGGTGCATAGTTTAAAGCATTTTCACTATTTTGCCTTATAATATTTGCTACCTGTCTAGTGGCATCTCCATAAACGACTGGCACTGGTCTAAGTGCAATCTGATCGTCCTTGCCCCTACCAGTTTCAACACTAAAATTATTCAATATTCTCATGAATTGTGTTAAAAATCTTCTTACCTGTCCCGAATAAAAATGGAGCATTAGTTATCAGCCTTTGGTTTAAGTGCATTTTCTAAGGATTGTCTTTGATCTACAGTAAGTCCATTTATAGTAGTAGTACCAGATCTATTAACAAAACCTGTTTTCTGCGTTGCTCTAGTATCAGTGTTACTAGTAGTGATTCTTACCGAGTCTTCAATCTTCACCCATCTGTTACCATCATATCTAAATAATCGATTTGGCAAGTAGTCTGTCCTTAAAAAATAATCACCTTTATTTACGTTTGCGTTAGGGAAGGATATTCCAAATCCAGCTGGATGACCGTTAGGTGCAACACCGTCCCCATCTAAATAAAATCCATAGTGTGACGCGGCTGGCGTATCTATTACGGCATTTATTGGCTTGTCAGAACTGATCCTTTCAGTGGAATTAACGTTATCTGTTCTAATATTTCCTCTTTCATCAATTGGCGCAACATAATATTGTTTGTAGTTGAAGCCAGACTTAGGTGCGTCAGCTTCTGCTTGAGCTAATACTTGATCTGATATGGTTTTTTCTCTATTGAATGTAGACATGTAGTTGGCTAAACTTCCGGTGGTTGTTGCATCGCCAAGTATATCTCTGTACTCCTGTGAATCCACTAATGACTTCAACTTCAATCTAAGAAGATGTGGCCACCAAGTTTGAGAAAACCCTTCCGCGGCTCTATTGACATCCTCTACAACATAATACCTTTTTAAAGCGATTGGAATACTTTCATCTAAAGAATAATCTTCTTTCATGTGTGGAAATTCAATGACATCTCCGCTCATTGGCTTTCGCCCTAATCTTTCTACTGAATCGTTTAGATGCACTGTCAAAAATAGCGTATCATTTTGCAGAAACATACCGAATTGTGATAAATTGAAATCAATATCTTGGACATTATAGATTCCACGAATTGTATAGATGTCTGCATCGTACTTTCTGTCCCTATTTTCAAGAAATAATAAATCTTGGATTGTTCTTTCGTTTAGGCTATCACCTGAATATTGTGGTTGAGTAGGAGTTGCCGCTCCATCTTTATTTGTATCTCCCTGATCATAAGGACCTATGTATTTGTGGAAATGTAGGTCGGTTCCGCCGACTGTAAACATCTCTTTGATTGTTCTATCAAAGAATTTGTAGTCTGCACCTTTTTCAGGCTTAAAAATGGATAATCTTGGCATATCATACATATTTATTGTGTAGGCAAAGGCAATAAATATCAGTATGTCAGAACTTCAAACAGGACAACAAGAAATATTTGATTACGTAAAAAACAATCTAGGTGAGGGCATGATAGATGTTGAATTAGACCCAAAACACTATCATACGGCCCTGGAAAGAGCAGTCAATAGATATCGCCAGCGTAGCTCAAATGCGGTGGAAGAATCTTATGCTTTTTTAGAGTTGAAAGAAAACCAAAACACATATATACTACCAGATGAAGTAATCAATGTAAGAAAATTATTTAGAAGAACCGTTGGTTCACGAACTGAAGGTGGCGAAGGTGGTACACTGTTTGAACCATTCAATTTAGCATACACAAACACATATCTTTTGAGAGCAGGTGCAACAGGCGGGTTGGCGACTTACTATGCTTTTGCATCATATCAAGAATTAGTTGGCAAGTTGTTTGGTTCATTCATACAGTTTCACTTTGATGTGGCCACAAAAAAATTAACAATTACACAACGACCAAGAGCCGACAATGAGACTGTGCTGATGCATACAGATAACTTTAGACCTGACATCACACTATTCAAAGACATATACTCAAAACCATGGATAAGAGATTACACATTGGCAGTATCCAAAGTAATGTTAGGTGAGGCTAGAGGTAAATTCAACACTATCGCAAGTCCACAGGGTGGCACATCTTTAAATGGTGCTGACCTAAAACAACAAGGCATGGCTGAGATGGAAAGGCTAGACCAAGAAATTGGTAACTTCGCAGAAGGCGGCACACCTCATAGTTTTGTTATTGGTTAATACATAAACAAATCACTTTAAATATCTTTGATGACAGAAAAGAGATATAGAACATATTCAGATCTATCATTGGATGAATTAGAACAAGTGGTAGAAGATTTGGAAAACATGAGCATTGTTGCCTTGAAACAAAAGAAGAAAGAACTTAGGATTACCATTCTTAAATCTGTTGAAGAAGCAAAAAAAGAGATTGAAAAACGCCTCAAAAAGTAATATACTAATCACATGCTGATAGGAATAGTAGGACTTATTAGTTCTGGCAAAGGAACAGTTGCAGACAGGCTTGTTGAAAAACACGGTTATATAAAAGACAGTTTCGCCAAGAGCTTAAAGGACGCAGTTGCGTCCATGTTCAATTGGGACAGGAGTATGCTTGAGGGAGACACCGAATCAAGTAGGCACTGGAGAGAACAACCTGATAAATTCTGGAGCGAAAAGTTTGGAAAACCAATCACACCAAGATGGGTGTTACAACATTTTGGCACCGAAGTTATGCGTGGCAACATGTATGACGGAATATGGGTTGATAGTTGCATAGGCAGATACAAAGGACAAAACACAGTTATTGCAGACACTAGATTCCCCAACGAAGTGAAACAGATACGAGCTCATGGTGGCATAATTATTCTTGTCAAACGGGGCCAAGATCCAGACTGGTTTGTCAACTATGTAGAAGGAAATATTGAGCCAAAAAACATACATTCATCCGAATACGCATGGGCAAAAGAGGAGTTTGATTTTGTGATAGAAAACAACGGTGATAAGCAAGATTTATATCAAAAGATTGATCACTTAATCATCAGCAACAAGATCGCCCACACGCCAGCCAAGACGTCTGACCCCTTGCAACCGTTGGCAATTGGCGCAAACAGTTTTTAAATTTGAAGCAACTGTGTTACGCAGATCTCCATCAACAAACAGCACATCCAATTGAATGGTGTGTTGGGCTTTAAATCCACATAATTCGCAACGGTTACGCTTTTTATATCCCGATCTCTGTAAAGCTGTTACCCCACCTATACGTTTTTTTGATTTTTTCCTAATACAACTATCGCATAACCTACGCCAATAAATTTTGTCGTGTTTCTTATAGGCATATGCCCTGGGCCTAGAACGGCATTCTGTACATAGTGGTCTAAGGCTTTTATTCATATAAGCTATTTACGTTGCCTATATAGGTACCAAAAAATGGTAAGTTTTGTCGTAAAATCCATATGATTGAATAAATACTTTCAGTAATACGTAAAACTTGCAAGGAGAACACGTAAATGGCAAATTTAACATCACCAGGAGTAGAGGTAAGCGTAATAAACGAAAGTTTTTATGTACCATCAGATGCGGGTACAACACCTCTGTTTATAGTAGCATCTAGTTCAAACAAAACTGACGGAGCAGGTACAGGAACGGCGGCAGGCACAACTAGTGCAAATGCCAACACAGTAACTTTAATTTCGTCTCAAAGAGAATTAACAGAAAATTTTGGAGATCCAAAATTTTACACAGATGCTTCTAACAATCCAATTCATGGTTACGAATTGAATGAATATGGATTACAAGCGGCATACTCATTTTTGGGTGTGGCGAACAGAGCATTTATTTTAAGAGTGAACATTGACACTTCGGAATTAATCGGAAGTGCCAATCCTCCAACAGCGGCACCTACAGATGGAACATACTGGTTTGACCTTGCATCAAGCAGTTATGGTATATTTGAATGGTCACAAACAGATCAAAAATTCACAGCCAAAACACCAACATTAATCACTTCAGTTTCCGACCTGGTAGGAAACAGTTCAACGGGTGCACCAAAAACAAACATCGGTTCACCGGGTGATTACGCAATCAACACAACACACGTGTCTAACAAGATTTACAAAAAATCTTCTGGCAACGCTTGGGTGAACGTTGGTTCAAGTGCTTGGCACCTAACATTACCTGTTAAAACAGTTGCATCAGGAACGACAGTTACAGGATCAGCAACAATGCAAATTAATGGTGTGCAAGTAACAACAGGTGGCACAGCATTATCAGATGTAAACACAGCAATCAACAATGCAAATATTCCTGGAGTAAGTTCAAGTATTAACAGTACTACAAGTGCTTTAGAAATATTCCACAACGGTTTGGGATTTGGAGATTCAACAGCAGGATTCAATACAATCAGATTTGAAGAGGGCTCTGGATTATTGGCAGAATTAGGAATATCGGCAGGAACCGCAAATGGTCCTAAATTCCTACAAGCGGCTCATACAAGCAGACCAACTTGGAAAACAGCAGATGAAGATAGACCTAACGGATCAGTTTGGTTCAAAACTACATCTGCAAATTCAGGTGCAAACATTGTTGTCAAATTATACAGTGCATCAAGTGGAGCATTCTCAACAGTATCTGCACCATTACATGCAACACATCATCAAGCAATTTTTAAATTAGATCCAGCAAATGGTGGAACTGCTTTAAGTGTTGGTGACTTGTACACACAATTTAACATCACAGAACAATCAGTAGATGGACAACAAGACACTACACCAAACGTTGGTGATTTCCAAACATTTAGATATGAAGGTGGAGAAACAATTATATCTTCAAAAACTACACATCCAACTTTCACACATAACGAAACATTTACGGTAAGAGAATCTTTGAAAAATCAAGAAGCTTTAGATACAGCAAAAACTGTAACAGTTCAATCAAGCGATGGTTCAACTCTTGCTGATAAAGAAGATTTTGTCACAGCATTTGCGGCGGCAGGATTTACTAACCTAGAAGCAAGTGTTATCACATCGGGTGAATTCACAGGTGCGATACAAATCAAGCACAAACTAGGTGGTGAGTTCAGAATGAACAACACATCAGGAACTCCATTAGACGACGCAGGTTTTGGTACAGCGGCGGCTCATGCATATGGAACTTTCACTGACAACTCAACAACTTTGGTTGACAATCTTTATGTTACTCCAACTGGTGATTCTGAAGATTCAACAGTAGGTAACGAAGTAATGGCAAGTAACTGGAAGAGATTAAGCTACACAGCTTCGATCAGTGCTCCAACAAATGAACCGGCAGACGGTGCGTTATGGTATGACACTTCGATAGACGAAGCAGACATAATGGCACACAACGGAACAACTTTCGTTGGATATAGAACAGCTTACTCAGATACAGATCCAAATGGCCCGCAGTTTAGTGCAACGGCACCTACAACTCAATCAGATGGAACACCACTTGTAAACAATGACTTATGGATTGACACTAGTGACTTAGAAAATTATCCAAAATTATACAAGTATAATACAGCGGCAACTATCAGTTCTACAAATACTGCAAACCAAGTTGCAGTTACAACTACCGGAGCGGCGTTTGAACTAGTTGACAAAACAGATCAAACAACAGAAGATGGAATTGTTTTTGCAGATGCAAGATGGCAGACTACTGCTGAAAAGAATGCCAACAATAGCTCGGCGGCAGGTGACGCAAGTTCTATCAAAGACTTATTGACAGATGGTTTCTTAGATCCGGATGCTCCAGATCCAGCTTTATTCCCGCAAGGAATATTACTATGGAACACAAGACGTTCGGGATACAATGTTAAAGAGTACAAAAACGATTACATTACTCAAACAAAATATCCAAGTTCAGGAAGTTCAGGACTAGGAAACATTAGATTCAATAATGAGTCAGTAGGCGGTTACTTCCCAGATAGATGGGTAACCAAATCGGAAAACAATGCCGACGGTTCAGGATGTTTTGGAAGAAAATCGCAGAGAAAAGTAATTGTCCAACAATTAAAATCTGAGATAGACACTAACCAGGCTTTAAGAGAAGATCAAAGAGGCTACAACATTATTACATGTCCTGGATACCCAGAGGTGATACAAAACATGCTAAGTTTAAACACAGATCGAAACAACACAGCATTTGTTGTTGGTGACACACCATTGAGATTGGAAGGCACAGCGACAGCAATCCAAAACTATGCTAATAACACAGCAGGTGCCACAGACAACGGCGAAGATGGTCTTGTAAGTTCAAGTGATTTCTTAGGAGTGTTTTATCCATCAGGATTAACAACAGACAACAGCGGAAATTCAATTGTTGTTCCACCATCACACATGATTACAAGAGTGTTGGCAAATAACGACAATGTCGCGTTCCCATGGTTTGCACCAGCAGGAACTAGACGTGGTGTGGTCGACAACGCTACATCGGTTGGACACATTGATGCATCCACTGGAGAATTCAAAACAATATCTGTAACAGAGTCAGTGAGAGATTCTATGCACGAGGTGAAAATAAATCCAATTACTTTCTTCTCAGGAGCAGGAATTGTTAACTTTGGTAACCTAACTAAAACAGAGGCAACTTCTGCACTAGATAGAATAAATGTATCAAGATTAGCAGTATTCCTAAGAACACAATTGGATGCTATTGCTAAACCGTTTATCTTTGAACCGAATGATGAACTAACTAGAAATGAAATTAAACAAGCAGTTGAATCATTCCTGTTAGAACTTGTTGGTCAAAGAGCATTGTTTGACTTCTTAGTGGTTTGTGATGACACAAACAACACAGCTACAAGAATAGACAGAAACGAACTTTATGTGGATATCGCGATTGAACCTGTGAAATCGGTTGAATTTATCTACATTCCGTTGAGAATCAAAAACACAGGAGAAATAGCAAAATTGGGGAACTAATTTTGGATAAATAGGAGAAACAGATGGCAATATCAACTTTATCAAAATTTACAGTACCTTTAGCAAACGATCAGAGTTCAGCATCACAAGGCTTATTGATGCCAAAACTTCAGTATCGTTTCAGAGCGATCCTGGAAAATTTTGGAGTATCAACACCTAGATCAGAATTGACAAAACAGGTGATGGATATAACAAGACCAAACTTGACTTTTGATCAAGTGACACTAGACGTATACAACTCAAGAGTATATGTTGCAGGTAAACACACTTGGGAACCAATCACAATCACACTAAGGGATGACGTAAACAATTCAGTGTCGAAATTAGTTGGTGAGCAAATTCAGAAACAATTTGATTTCTTTGAACAATCAAGTGCGGCATCAGGTATAGATTACAAATTCACAGGTAGAATTGAAATGTTAGACGGTGGTAACGGAGCAAGTGCACCAACTGTTCTTGAAACATTTGAATTATATGGTGCGTATGTGGAAAACGTGAATTACAATACGTTAGCATACAACGTATCAGAACCTGCTACAATAACACTTTCAGTAAGATACGATAACGCGATACAAACACCACAAGGCACAGGAATAGGAACTGCGGTTGCAAGAACTATTGGTACTTTAAGTACTGGTGGTGGTGCGTAATTTTCGTTAGCATTTATAACAGGAAAAGCGTCTTTATAGGCGCTTTTTTTGTGGCTATAAATAACACGTATGCCAAGAATTAACGATTACTTACAGGGTTTCCAAAACGGCCTGCCAGGCATGAAAGACTATCGACATGCCTCACGATTGTACATAGACGATAACTTCAAACTAATGCCGAAGCAAAAGTTTTTGTTTCATGTGGTATTCAATCTTGATGAAACATTATTCGATCCTGCCTTTACAGCCAACGAAAGGTTCCAATTAAACATGTTGGTAAAAGCCGCGGATCTTCCTAGATACGGGTACAACGTTGAGGAAAAAATACAATACAATAAAAAAATGTACACAGCAACACGTATCCAGTATGAGCCTGTAAACATTACATTTCATGATGATCATGCCGACACAGTCAATGCTTTTTGGAAGAAATATTATGAGTACACCGTTGCAGACGGTGTCTCAATGAATTCTGATTTACAGATCAATGAAACAAAAGATGACTATTACAGAACTGCATACGTCAAAAACTCAACAAATAAGTACGGACTAGATACACCAAAACAAAGAGGAAAGCCATACATTAAAGGTATTGAAATTTTTGTACTACACAAGCAAAGATTTACATCCATGACATTGGTGAATCCTGTAATTGGATCTTTTGCACATGACACATTAGATCAGGCCGATGGAGCAGGAGTCATGCAAAACACAATGCAAATTTTTTACGAAACAGTTTTATATAAGTCAGGCATAATTAACGTCAACACAGTGCCAGGATTTGCAACAATAAATTACGACAAAGAACCTTCACCTTTGACTGTCTTAGGTGGCGGAACAAACTCGATATTTGGACCAGGAGGCGTAGTAGACGGTATTGGGTCGGTGATAAAAAATGTACAATCCGGAAACATTTTAGGTGCTATTTTATCAGCGTCAAATACTTACAACAACGCCAAAAAGATCAAAAAAGGAGCCGCAAAAGAAGAACTAAAAGGTATTGCAAAAAGAGGAATACTTGAAATTGGAAAACAAGCAGGAACCACGAGTCCGGTAGATCAATTTAAGATCGGCGCCGCAGTAGCAACTGGATTAACAATTGCAAACAAAAAAGGTACTAACGATAATACCAATAAGTCCGATGTAAAGAGGCTTTCAAATGTATCATTAGATACAACACGATTTTATACCGCTGATGAATCTTTTAAGCTAGTTAATAATGATTCCAACGTAAAGGATGAAGTGGCGGCAGGCTTATATTACAAAGATATCGGATCAAGAAAAAATTTAACAGTTGCCGAATCCGATGTTGAATTTGAAAACGCTTCAACTAGCGTTAAAACAGTATATCGAAGTAAAGCAACTACAAATATTAGAAAATTAGTTACTGAAGGATACTTAAAAATAGAGAGAACATCAAAAAGTGTTTCTATATCTGTTGAGAAAGCGAGTTTATAATGGCAGAATTTTATACAAACCTACCACAAAAAGATAAAGATAATCTGCAGGATACAATCGATAAACTAAAGACGGCCAATTATCAAGAGGAATACCAATTCAACGCAGGTGAATATGATGCGGCAATTGCCTTTTTTGTTCAACGGGGTTTCAAGAGAGAATCTGCAGAGTCAACAGCTTATGTAATTTTGGCACAGGCAAAGATTGATAATATAAATCCGCAAGAACTTTTGGACAAATTGACATATGCAACACCGGCCCAACTGTCAGAACTTATAACAATCATACTTAATGCTAACAGATACAAGTCTAGTAGATTGGGTGTGAGGCAAACACTCGCTACCAAAGACCTAGTATCTAGAAATATTCTAGACTAATGTTGCCCAGATTCGCAAAAGGAAAATTCTATCCAAAAAATCAAGAAAAGTATGTTGGCTTGAAAACACCAACATATAGATCTAGTTGGGAACATGCATTTATGAGATTGTGTGATCAACATCCTAACGTGGCAAAGTGGGCAAGTGAATCAATTAAGATACCTTATAGACATCCTTTGACTGGAAAGTACACGGTGTATGTGCCAGACTTTTTTGTTGTGTACGTAGATAAAAATGGCGCCAAACACGCTGAACTGATTGAAGTGAAACCAAAATCACAAACTAACATTCGTGATGCTGGTAAAAGTCAAGGTAAGAAAAAGCAGGCCGTGATAAACATGGCCAAATGGGAGGCGGCAAATGCTTACGCAAAACAAAATAAAATTAGGTTCAGGGTATTGTCAGAAGAACAGTTATTCCATCAAGGCTCACGTAAGTAAATAAAGCAATGACAAAGAAGTTAGAAGAAATTTTAAATTTACCAAATGTTAAAGAAGCATTTGCAAAGGTTGATGCTAAAGACAAAGAAAAAGCCGATCAAGCTAATGGCAAAAGCAAAAACTTAGACCCGCAAACACAAAAGAACTTAGAGAAAAGTTATGCCGAATTTGATAAGATTTCCTCAGCTTTGCCACAAGTCAAAGGTCTTGGAGAATTGTCTGACCTAGAACTGGACAAACTGGCGGTTGAGGCCGAAGAAAGTTACAAAAATTTAATGGATTTGGGTATGAATGTTGACTCGCGTTACTCAGGACGTATATTCGAAGTGGCAAGTACCATGTTAAGAAATGCTATTGATGCCAAATCTAACAAAATTGATAAGAAATTGAAAATGGTTGAATTACAACTTAAAAAGCAAAAAATTGACCAAGGCAATAAGGATGATACAGGTATAGAAGAGCAGGATGGTTTCGTGATATCTGACCGCAACGAATTGATGAAGAAACTACTTAAAAAAGACTAAATATACTAAATGAGCACTTTTAAACAATACCTAACAGAAGCACATAAGTCATATGACTATAAAATAAAGGTTGCCGGCGAGCCTAAAGATATAGATAAAAATCGTTTAGAAACTGCATTACAAAAATTTGAACTAGCAAAAATGTCCGCAGGCAAAAACACACCTATACAAAAATTACCATTAGATTTTCCGGCTCTAAGCAACGAATCAGTTACAATATTTGATGTTACTACAAATTATCCTGCTTCACCAAGGGAAATGAAAGAATATTTAGGCACATACTTGAATATACCGCAAACACATATTGTTGTTCGAAAACCAAACGAACCATCGGAAGAATATCAAGAACAAATGCAAGTGGCAGAAAAATCAGAATATGTGAATAAATTAAGAGATATCGAATACAAAGATGCTCCAAAAGTCAACGCTGAAGATTTTCATTCTACCAAAGCTAACATGAGTTTGTTAAAAGAATTATTAAAAGACAGAGAAGAAGACAAGGACATGCCAAAAGAAAATCCAAATATTCAAAGCAAAGAAGAAGTTGCAACACCAAGTCCTTTCACAAAATCAACCAATCCACATCCAGATCCAGCAAGGAAATAAACCTATGGAAATGATTGACGTATTGAAGAGATTGCAAGAAATCGCTAACAAAAGTCCTGAAGTGCAAAAAGCAATCAGTTCAACAGAAGCAATGAATCCAAAACAGCAGGCGGCAATTGCCATTGCTAAAAAAGAAAAAAATGAAGCCCATGGTGGCCAACACACAACAACGGGCAGATCAATGACAAGCGGCGAAATGGACAAAAGAGAAAAAATTGTCAAAGGCATGAAAAAAGACAAGGCAGGGTTCAAGAAAAGATATGGCAAAGACGCAGATGCAGTCATGTATGCCACAGCAACAAAGCAGGCAATGAAGGATGACGAAATGCAAGAAAAAGTTGGTGGAATGAGTGATGTTTTCATCGGTGCCGAAGAGGCGATTGGTGATTATGTCGACGATGACGGTGTGTTAAAAATGCCAAAGCAGGATGTTGTTAGAGATCTTGTGAAAAGATCAAAAGAAGCACCATTTCCTAAGTCATACGAACTAGAAACAGCGGCCAAAATGGTTGCGGACAAATTTGGTGACGATGGTGAAGAAAAATATATGGGCGATGATACACTAAATACAAACACTATGGAAACAAAAGACAAAAAAGAAGTAAAAGAAGCGATCCAAATCACAACCGACTCTCCAGAAGAAGCAGGTATGATGATGCAAATTTTAAAATTAGCAGGTGTCAAACCAATGGGTGCTGACATGCCAGACATGAAGCCTGACATGGAACCAAAACACGACATGGATCACGGTGACGATGATGCAATGATGTCGATGGACATGGGACGAATGAGAGACATGGTAATGAAACCTGACATGGAGAAACAAGAAGAAACTTTTGCAAACTCTCCAGGCGACAGACCAAAAGCTGAACCAACAGTGCAAGATGTTGATTCGCTAGTGAATGTGCATTCGGGTGGATTGAACAGACAAAAAACTCAGTACAGAAAAGAATATCCAGGTGACAACCCAATGGCTGTTGCTCAAGAAGACAAAATTACTGAAGAAGAACTTTCAAACAGTCTAAGAACGCAATACGAGTCTTTCAAGAAAGCATACACTGAAGCGGCAAAACCTGATTACATCGATCTAGATAAAGATGGTAATAAGACAGAGCCAATGAAAAAAGCGGCCAAAGACAAAGAAGCAAAAGAGAAAAAATAAGTCTTTTCCTAACAATCCTTAACCATTAAATACTACACTATGGCGTATGTTAGTTTAGATTCGCAACAAATTAAACGTGCAAACAAAAAGCACAAATATACCAAGGATCAGGTAGAGCAATTGGAAAAATGCATGGACCCTAAAACAGGTCCGCTGTATTTCATGAAGCAATTTATGAAAATACAACATCCAACCAAAGGCGAGATGCCGTTCAAACCTTATCCTTATCAAGAAAGATTAATTGAAGCTTACAATTCACATAGGTTTTCGATATCAATGTTACCTAGGCAGACAGGGAAGACCACGTGTGCCTCAGGTTATTTGATATGGTATGCCATGTTCCATCCTGACTCATCGATACTAATCGCGGCACACAAATACGCAGGAGCATCGGACATCATGTCCAGGGTTCGTTACGCATATGAGATGTTGCCTGGTTGGATAAAGGCAGGTGTGCAACAGTATAACAGGAACAGTATTGAATTTGACAACGGGTCAAAAATAATGGCAACTACCACAACAGAAAATACAGGTAGAGGTATGTCCTTGACTATGATATACTGCGATGAGTTTGCATTCGTGCAACCTCCCGAAAAAGCAGTTGAGTTTTGGACTTCGCTATCTCCGACATTGAGTACAGGAGGAAAATGCCTAATAACTTCCACACCTAATAGTGACGAGGATCAATTTGCATTGATCTGGAAAGAAGCAAACAAAAGGTTTGATGAGTACGGAAACGACAAGATAATAGGAACCAATGGTTTCTATGCAATGAAGGCACACTGGAATGAACATCCGGATAGAGATGAAGCATGGGCAGAAGCGGAAAGATCGAGAATAGGTGAAGAAAGATTCAGAAGGGAACACGAATGTGAATTCTTAATCTTTGATGAAACCTTGATCAGTAGTATCACACTGGCGGACATGGAAGGTGTTGCTCCAGTGGAGACAACAGGACAAGTGCGTTGGTTCAAACGCCCAACACCGGGACACACATATCTTGTCAGCCTTGATCCAAGCATGGGCACGGGCGGAGACTACGCGGCAATACAGGTTTTTGAATTGCCAACATTTGAACAGGTAGGTGAATGGCATCACAACCAGACACCAATGAATCAGCAAATTAGGATATTGCAAGGCATCAACAAGCATATACATGACACTATAATGGAAAAAGACAGCACAGCAACACCGCAAATTTTTTATTCAATGGAAAACAATACCATAGGAGAAGCCGCTTTGATGAGGGTGATGGACATAGGTGAAGAAAATATAGTTGGCATGTTTTTATCAGAACCTATAAGAAAAGGACACAGACGTAAATTTAGAAGAGGATTCAACACAACCGCAAAACACAAGATTGATGCTTGTACAAAATTTAAAGAACTTGTCGAAGGTGGTAAAATGAAAATAAATTCACAGCTTTTGATCTCCGAAATGAAGGATTTTGTGGCGTCAGGCCTGAGCTACAAGGCAAAACCCGGACAGCACGATGACCTTGTAAGTTCTTGTCTTTTGATGACACGTATGATGAAAGTTTTGGCTGATTTTGACCCTAAAATATTTGAAAAATGGACAGATAGAACTTCAGAATTAACAACACCAATGCCGATATT